>Ga0114949_10000019_pt1 | contig 55680 bp, 49 predicted proteins | sample N074metaG_FD_83505 | JGI IMG/M metagenome (GOLD analysis project Ga0114949, IMG submission 83505) | Deep subsurface microbial communities from Kermadec Trench to uncover new lineages of life (NeLLi) - N074 metaG | ecosystem: Environmental > Aquatic > Marine > Ocean trench > Sediment | place...
CACTGCAAAACTATGCAGCTCTTGGCAGCCGGTTACGCGTTAGACTATTAGCCGAGTGGCCGCTTCTGGCCGATTGCAGCCGCTCGGAACCAGCGTTCTACGCTCATCTGAGTGACCGCTTACAAGCGCGAAGCAGTCATGTGGGCGAAATCTGATCTGACACTGTTTGAACGATCAAGTCTGAGCTAGCACACCTAGGCATTGGCGTTGCCTGACGAATTTGTTGACCAAATGTTGACCAACCATGCCCAAAACTGACCCATATAGACCGTTGCCGATCTATATAAATCAGTAAGTTATGGTGGAGGCGGCGGGTCGCTCCCGACCATCCTTGGCCTCCGCGACATTCGTCCTTCCCTGGACGTCAGAATCGAACCCGCTACGCGGTTGCGATCCCCCGAACGTCGAACAACAAAAAAGGCACCCAAAAGGGCGCCTTTTCTGTTGATGGTGGAGGCGGCGGGAATCGAACCCGCGTCCGCAAGTCCTCCGCCCAGAGGTCTACATGCTTATTCCGTCTTTAATCTCGCTATTGGCTACCCGACGGGCATGGAAAACCAACAGCCAGTTTAGTTAAGTTTAACGTTCGGGCCCCAAACATGCCCTGGCGCGGTCTTGTGATGATGACCCCCGGATCCGGACGCACAAGCACGAACCGGGCGGAGGGCTAAAGGCTGTTTTTTAAGCAGCTAAAGCGTAGTTGTCTTGGTTGGCAACTATGAGTTTTGCAGCTGTATTTACGAGGTGATCTGCGCCTCGGCATGCACTCCAGGTTTCGCAACCCACGTCGAAGCCAAGTCGCCCCCGATCGAGTGTCTGCGGATAAGTGTAGGGGCATAGCGCGGAAACTCAATGGCGCCGGCCTGAAATACGGGAAAAAATTACGGCCCTATACCTAGAATAACGCTTATAAAATCGTAATAACTAGTTGTATTTACACTAAATTTTTAAGATTCTTGCTTTCTGTCTCTGCCAGTCACGATCTTTCTCCGCGGCCCGCTTGTCGTGCTGTTTCTTGCCCTTGGCGAGCCCGAGTTTGAGCTTCGTGCGCCCGCGTTGCCAGTACAGGGATAACGGCACCAGGGTGTAGCCCTTGCGCTCGACGGCGCCGACGAGGCGATCGAGTTCTCGCCGGTGCAGCAACAGTTTACGGCTGCGCACGGGGTCGGCATGGACGTGCGTCGAGGCCGATGGGAGCGGCGCGATGTGTGCGCCCAGGAGCCAGGCCTCGCCATTTTTCAGGATCGCGTAGCTTTCGGTCAGGTTCGCGCGTCCCGCGCGCAGGCTCTTAACCTCCCAGCCTTCGAGCGCGATTCCGGCCTCGAAGTCTTCTTCAATAAAAAAGTTGTGGCGCGCCTTGCGGTTCTCGGCAATGGTCCGGGTCGTGGACTTGTTCTTTTGCGTTTTCGTGCTCATGGCCCGGAGTCTATGGAATGTTGTTCACGCTCTGTAATTCATTCACAATTCAGCCAATTTTCGCATAGTGGTGAACGCGAATGGCTGATTCAGGCGCGGGCTCGGAGCGTCGGGCCTCCTTGCACGGTCACTGGTCCTCACGGTTTGCATTCGTGCTGGCCGTGACCGGATCCGCCGTCGGCCTCGGCAATATCTGGAAGTTTCCCTATATGGCCGGCATGAACGGCGGCGGCGCGTTCGTGCTGGTTTACCTGGTGTGCGTCTTCGCGATCGGCTTGCCGATCATGATATCCGAAATTCTGATCGGTCGGCGTGGCCGGCGGAACCCGGTCGCGACCATGGAAATTCTCGGCGAGGAGGAATCGCATCAGCCTCGCTGGCGGCTCGTCGGACTCATGGGTGTCGTCGCGGGTTTCATTATCCTCTCCTTTTACAGTGTGATCGCGGGCTGGACCACCGCCTACATTTTCAAAGCGGCCGGCGGGGGGTTCAACAATCCCAATGCGGCCGGCATGGCCGACGCTTTCGGCGCACTCATTTCAAATCCGGTCGTGACCGGCTTCTGGCATACCTTGTTTATGGGAGTCACGGTGCTGCTTGTGGCGCTGGGGGTAGAGCGCGGGTTGGAGCGCGCCGTGCGATTTATGGTGCCGGCCCTCGTTTTTCTGATGTTTGCCTTGCTCGTCTACGCCATCACGTCGGGCGATTTCCGCGCCGGGTTCGAATTCATGTTTCGCGCTGATTTCTCGAAAATTAATGGCAGCATGGTGCTCGCGGCCATGGGACAGGCTTTTTTCTCACTCAGTATCGGCATGGGCGCCGTCATGGCCTATGGCGCTTACCTGCCGCAGGAAGAGTCGATCGTGGTGACCTCGCTGGCCGTCGTTTGCGCTGACACGTTGATCGCCATCCTGGCCGGCCTCGTGATTTTTCCAATCGTATTCGCCAACGGACTGAATCCGGCCGAAGGGCCGGGGCTGATATTTCAGACCTTGCCGCTCGCGTTCGGTCAGATGCCCGCGGGCGGTTTCTTCGGTTGCCTGTTTTTTATTCTGCTGTCATTTGCAGCGCTGACCTCGGCCATCAGTCTCATGGAGCCGGCCGTCGTCTGGATGATCGAGACTTTTGATATGGAGCGGCCCGTGGCTGCGTTCTGGGCTGGCTTCATCATCTGGCTGCTCGGATTCGCAACCGTGCTTTCGTTCAGCTCGCTGGCCGGGTTCAAATTTTTTAAAGGCACGTTGTTCGATAACTTCGATTTTGTAACCAGCAATATCATGCTGCCGCTCGGGGGGCTGTTCATCACGATCTTCGCCGGGTGGGTCATGTGCCAGAACTCCAGCGCCGATGAGCTCGACCCGCATGCCGGACCGGTCTATAAAACCTGGCGATTCCTGGCCCGGTATGTGGCGCCTGTGGGCGTGATGGCCGTGTTTCTGAAGTCCTTGGACGTTTTCTGATCAGGTCATGCACGAAGTGCATCGCAGCGCCATTGTGCCGTATTCGGCGAACACGATGTTCGATCTCGTCGCCGACGTCAATGCCTATGCTGAGTTCGTACCGTGGTGCAGTGACGCGCGGGTGTTATCCGGTCCGGAGCCGGTTGGCTCCGAAAGCGCCGCTGAAATACAGCAGCTCGTCGCCCGGCTCGGTGTGTCGCAGGGGCTGCTGACGGGCCACTTTACGACGTGCAACCGCATGCAGCGTCCGCACGTCATCGACATGACGCTGGTCGAGGGCTCGTTTCGGGAACTGGAAGGACGCTGGCGGTTCGAATCTCTGGGCGAGGCAGGGTGCGAGCTCGACCTGACCATGCGCTTTGCGTTTTCGAGTGCGATACAAGACCTGTTGTTCGGGCGTATGTTCGAGGACAGTTGCAGTAAACTTGTCGATGCTTTCGCTGAACGGGCACACTCGGTCTATGGTTGAAAATTCGCTTATCGCCGTCGAAGTCGCCTACGCGCGTAAAGACGTGCAACGTATCGTCGTCGTTGAAGTTGCGCCGGGCACGGCGGTGCGCGACGTGCTGCGTCTTTCGGGGCTTGTTGACGAGTTTCCCGAGATCGATATCGCGACCTGTCCGCTCGGCGTGTTCGGGCAGCCGATCGAGAATAGCTATGGCGTCAAGGCCGGGGATCGTGTCGAACTTTATCGGCCGCTCGAACGGGATCCGCGAGACGCGCGTCGGGAACTTGCGGCGCGCGGGCTGACGATGCGCGAATAATCGGGCTAGGTGGGGTTGATCGGTACATCTGTCTGGATTTCGCGCAGGCGGTCGTTGTCGAAATAGACAATGACCCAGCGCCGGTCCACGGTCGGGCTGCGGCCCTGGCGGAAGTAATAGATATAATCCCAGCGATCGTGGTGGAATGGATCGGTAACGACCGGCGTACCGAGCAGAAATCGCACCTGACTGCGCGTCATGCCGAGTTGCACTGCATCGATGTCATCGTCGTCGAGCAGGTTCCCCTGTTGCACATCGACGCGATAAACGCACGCACTGGACATCAACAGGCAAAGCATCACGAGCGCGAGGCGCCGGAACGGACGGTTTCTGGATTGCATGGGTGTCAGGCTAGTGGTCGGCCATGTGCAACTGAGGGATAATCGGGGCCGAATCATAACGTATTGATGGGCGATCAGCAGGGAAGGTTATTTTGCAACACCGTGGGCTCAGAAAGGCCGGCCTCAAGACGACTGGGCCGAGACTGAAGATATTGCATTTGCTGGAGCAGAGCCCGGAGCATCATCTGGCGGCCGAAGACATCTACAGTCATCTCATCGAGTCGGGTGAGCTCATCGGTCTTGCGACGGTATACCGGGTTCTCGCGCAATTCGAGATTGCGGGCTTGGTCAAGCGGCACAACTTCGAAAGTGGCCGGTCGGTATTCGAGATTGATCAGGGCAAGCATCACGATCACATGGTCTGCATCGAAACCGGTAAGGTCATGGAATTTGTGAATACGGAAATAGAAGAACTGCAGCGTGGAATTGCCGAGGCACACGGCTACGAACTGGTCGACCATTCATTCGTGCTATACGTCCGCCCGAAGAAATAAAAAAAATGGGGTCTGACCCCATTTTTCTATCCGGCTGATTTTTGCACCCTGGTCCCCTTGAGCATATCAGCCGCAACGGCCCTGGTTCGCGGTGTAATGTCCACGCCGCCCAGCATGCGTGCAATTTCTTCTATACGTTCGGGCTCGGTGAGTCCCTTGACCGAAGTTCGGGTCGATCTACCGTCTGAAATCTTCGTGACGCGCAACTGATAATCGGCCTGACTCGCGACCTGCGGCAAGTGCGTGACGCACAATACTTGTCGCCGTCGGCTCAGGTCGCGCAATCGGTTGCCGACGATTTCGGCCACTCCGCCACCGATCCCCGCATCGACTTCGTCGAAAATCAACGTCGGGACGGCGTTTCGCGCCATGGTGACGACTTGGATCGCGAGATTGAGCCGGGACAGTTCGCCGCCTGATGCGACCTGGGCGAGCGGGCCTGGTTCGTGGCCGGGGTTCGCGGTTGCGACGAACCGGATCCGGTCGGCGCCGTGCGGGCCGGTCTTACCGTCCGCATTGGGCCGCAGTTCGGCGCAAAAATAGCCACCGGGCATGCCGAGCTTCTGCATGTTTTCGCTGACCTGTTCGCCGAGGGCCGCCGCCGCAGCCTGTCGGGCCTCGGTAAGTGCCTCGGCCGTGATGTCCATTTGCTTGCGGTGGGCCGTGACTTCATCGGTCAGTTCGCGCAGGCGTTCATCACTGTGTTCGAGCGTTGTGAGTTCCTGTGCGAGTTCGTCAAGCAATTCCGTCAGTGCGCCGGGCTTGACCCGGTGTTTGTGCGCGAGTTCGTGAATATCCGCGATGCGCTGTTCGAGTTGCTGTTGCAGACGCGGATCGTGATCCAGTTGACCAAGGCGATGTCTCAGCGACTCGGCGGCTTCCGAGACGAGGATTTCGGCTTCCGCGAGCAGGTCGCTGACAGGCGCGAGTTGCTCGTCGAGTTGCGCCAGTTCGCCGAGGTCGTGTTTCACGGCGCTGATGGTCGTATACGCCGCACTGGCATCAGCCTCGTAGAGTTTTTGCAGTGCCTCGGATACACCGTCGGCAATGCGGAGGCTGTTGGCGGCGATCCGGTGTCGTTTTTCGAGGTCCTCGATTTCACCAGGCTGCAAATTCAGCGCGCGCAGCTCGCCGACTTGGTAATTGAGCAGATCCTGCCGCTCCGATTTTTGCTGCCGGACCTGGGTCAGTGCATCCAGTTCGGTCTGCACGGCTTGCCAGCGGGAAAATTCGGTATCCATTTCCGCCGCCAGCGTCGCGTGACCGCCGTAATCGTCGAGCAGGTCTCGCTGCACGCCGGTGTGGCGTAGCGACTGGTGCGACTGTTGACCGCAGATGTCCACGAGTTGCTCACCGAGGGCGCGCAGCGTTTGCATGGATACCGAGCGCCCGTTGATATAGCCGCGCGAGCGCCCTTCGGCCGTGACGATTCGGCGCACGATGCACCCGTCGTCTTCGTCGAGGTCGTTATCGGCGAGCCAGTGAATGAGATCGGGCCGTTGCTTGAGATCGAAAGTGGCCGTGATTTCGCAGCGGTCCGTGCCAGGGCGGATCGCGCGGCTGTCGGCACGTTCGCCAAGCGCGAGTGCGAGGGCGCCAACGAGAATCGACTTGCCGGCGCCCGTTTCGCCCGTCAGCGTCGTGAAGCCGCTTGCAAATTCCAGATCGACTTCGTCAACGACAGCAAGGTTGTGAATTTGCAGCTGCGTCAGCACGAGCCGATCAGTCGCTCACCTGCGATTTGCGGTTACCGCGGCCCCAGGAAAGCTTGCTGCGCAGGATTTCGTAATAATCGTAACCGGACGGGTGGATGAGTTCGACGCGATGTGCCGCCGTCTCGACCCGGAGTTTTTGCCCGGGCTCGAGATAGCCCGTGACCTCGCCATCGCAGCTGACCTCGGCCCGGTCGACGCCTTCGGCGAGTTCGATCTCAGTCACGCTGGTCGCCGGAATGACGATCGATCGATCGCTCAGTGTGTGCGGGCAAATCGGCGTCAGGACGAGGGCGTCGAGATTGGGTGTGACGATCGGGCCGCCGCAACTCAGGGCATACGCGGTCGAACCCGTCGGCGTTGCGACGATGAAGCCATCGCCACCATGTGTATTCACGTAGCGCCCGTCAACCGTGGTGCGAAAATCCAGCATGCGCCCAACTTTATGCCGCTTGATAACGATATCGTTGAGTGCCAAGCCACAGTCTTTGGGCCCGTCTGTTGTGATGATATCCGCGCGCAACAGCAGGCGCATTTCGCTGTTATATTCGCCCGCCAGAATTTTCTCGAGCGATTCCAATTTGTCGCTCGGGCTGACATCGGCCAGAAACCCGAGCCGGCCGCGATTGATGCCGATCAGCGGGATATTCGCGGCGGCGGCGACCCGTGCCGCCGTCAGCATCGAGCCGTCGCCGCCGACGGCGATAACGAGGTCGGCCGTGTCCGTCAGGAGATCGGCCGCGACGATCGACACGGCATCCGACGGATCCTGAATGTTAGCGGCGGCGCGAACGCGCACACGGGCGCCGAGCGTTGGCAGGTGTTCGGCCAGCGCCTCGATCGACTCCGCGACGCCGGGCGCATCGAAATTACCCATCAGCGCTATGGATTTGAATTGGCTTGTCATATGCTCACATTACCGCTGCCTGGATTTCCAAGGCAAGTCGGCGCGGTGCATCATTACATGGGAATGACCAAAAACTCGCGTTCGGCCATGGGCTGGGTGGGCGCCGATGTCCGATCCGAACGGGTCAAGCGGCCGTCCCGACGGGTCAGGGGGGCTGGAAATCATTATGTTGCCCCGATGTGGGCTTTGCTCTTGACGGTTGCAGCCCAATGAAAATACTCTGGAATACATGAAGAAGAGGGACACAGCTGGCGAACCATCCGACCGCGCTCAGCGAATCTTGAGGATACTTGTCGAGCACTATATTCGCCGAGGCAGTCCCGTCGGATCGAGGACGCTCGCCAAGAGTTCGGGCCTCGAACTGAGCCCGGCAACGATTCGCAACGTCATGTCCGATCTCGAGAACCTCGGTTTGGTGGCGGCGCCGCACACCTCCGCCGGCCGGGTGCCGACGGCGAAAGGCTACCGGTTCTTCGTGGACACCCTGCTCAAATTGCGGCCGCCGGCCAGGCAGGAGATCAGCCGGTTGCAGCATCAACTGGAGGATGAAATTAACGCCGGCGCGAAGTCGATCGCTCAAACTGCGTCCTCGGCTTTGTCGGCGCTGACGAGTCTCGCCGGGGTGGTGACCATTCCGCGCCAGACGCATGTCACACTGCGCCAGATCGAGTTTCTACCGCTATCCGATCGTCGCGTATTGGCGATCCTCGTCATCAATGGCAGCGAGGTGGAAAACCGGATTCTCGAGATGGATCGGGATTACAGCGCCGACGAACTGCAACACGCGGCCAATTACCTGAATGAGAACTACGGGGGCCAGGACCTGGTGTCGATTCGCAAGCGGATTCTCGATGAATTGAGCAATACGCGCGAAACCATGAATCAACTGATGATCGATGTCGTCAATATCGCGCAGATTGCCCTGGATCGCGACGTGGAACGCTCCGAATACGTGATAACCGGGCAGACCAGGCTCATGGAGTTCGACGAATTGTCGAATATCGAGACGCTCAAGCAGCTCTTCGATGCATTCAGCCAGCAGCAGGAAATTCTGCGATTGTTGGACCGCAGCATAACGGCTCACGGCGTACAGATATTTATCGGAGAAGAATCGGGCTACCGGATTCTGGACGAGTGTAGCGTGGTCATGGCGCCGTACCGCGTGGACGATGATACCGTGGGTGTACTCGGCGTCATCGGGCCGACCCGCATGGCTTATGAGCGGGTCATCCCAATCGTCGACATCACGGCGAAATTGGTCGGTTCGGCCTTGAATTCAGGTCACTAGGCCCCAGATACGGAGGGGAAGTCGCGGCGGCCATGCCTGCCGCGGGATATCCCGTGCATGGAGAGATTAAATGACGGACAGTGGAGACACGGCAACGGATTCCGCCGCGGCTGAAGGCAAGGCCGGCGAGTCGGCGTCCGCGGCCGAGCAGGCACCCGAGCCCGCAGACGAGGTGGCCAAGGCACGCGCCGAGGCGGAGGAGAACTGGAATAAATACCTGCGCCTGGCGGCCGAAATGGAAAATCTGCGCAAGCGCTCGGCGCGCGATCTCGAGAACGCTCGGAAATATGGCATCGAGCGCTTCGCCGAGGCGCTTCTGACCGTCGTGGACAGCCTCGAGATGGGCCTCGAAGCCGGCACAAATGCCACCACGGAGAGCCTGCTGGAAGGCAAGCAGGCGACACTGAAGCAGTTGATCGCTGCCATGGAAAATTTCGGCGTGGCCGCCATCGATCCCGCGGGTGAGCCGTTCGATCCCAAGCTGCACGAAGCGATGACCGTGCAGTGCTCCGATACCGCCGAACCGGGTTCGGTCATCGTTGTAATCCAGAAGGGCTACGAGCTCAACGGGCGGTTGTTGCGTCCGGCGCGGGTTATCGTCGCGAGTGAGCCCGATGAATCAGGCGCCGATGATGGCGAGGCTTGAAAAAGCAGCTGTGCCCCCCCAAATAGATAGACAAGCTGATAATCAAGCTGAATTCAGGAGAAACCAATGGCAAAAGTGATCGGTATCGATCTCGGTACGACCAATTCCTGTGTCGCCCTCATGGACGGCGACAAGGCCAGGGTTATCGAGAATAGCGAGGGTGATCGCACGACGCCGTCGATCGTGGCGTTCACGAAAGACGACGAAGTGCTCGTCGGGCAGGCCGCCAAGCGGCAGGCCGTGACCAATCCGACCAATACCCTGTCGGCCGTCAAGCGACTGATCGGTCGCCGCTTCGAGGATGAGGTCGTGCATCGGGACATGAAAATGGTCCCCTACGATATCGTCAAGGCCGATAACGGCGACGCCTGGGTCGAGGTCAACGGCAAAAATATGGCCCCACCCGAGGTGTCCGCGCGCGTACTCATGAAGATGAAAAAGACCGCCGAAGATTTTCTGGGCGAACCGGTTACCGAAGCCGTGATTACCGTGCCAGCCTATTTCAACGATTCACAGCGTCAGGCGACCAAGGATGCCGGCAAGATCGCCGGTCTCGAAGTCAAGCGCATCATCAACGAGCCGACCGCAGCGGCGTTGGCCTACGGCATGGACAAGCAAAGGGGCGATCGCACAATTGCGGTATACGACCTTGGTGGCGGTACGTTCGACATCTCGATTATCGAGATCGCGGAAATTGATGGTGAGCATCAGTTCGAGGTGCTCGCAACGAACGGCGATACTTTCCTCGGCGGCGAAGACTTTGATCTACGGGTGATCGAATACCTCGCAGGCGAGTTCGAGAAAGAAAGCGGCGTCGATATCAAGCAGGATCCGCTGGCGATGCAACGACTTAAAGAGGCGGCCGAAAAAGCCAAGATCGAACTTTCCGCGGCACAACACACGGAAGTCAATCTGCCGTATATCACGGCGGATGCGAACGGTCCGAAGCACCTCAATATCAAGCTGACGAGGGCAAAGCTCGAGTCGCTCGTGGACAAGTTGATCAAGAGTACCATCGGGCCTTGCAGGACCGCGTTGTCCGACGCAGGACTCAAAGGCAGCGAGATCGACGACGTGATTCTCGTCGGTGGTCAGACGCGCATGCCGAAGGTGCAGGAGGAGGTCAAGAATTTCTTTGGCCAGGAGCCGCGCAAGGATGTGAATCCGGATGAGGCGGTTGCCGTCGGCGCCGCGATCCAGGCCGGTGTCCTGTCCGGCGAAGTCAAGGATGTGTTGCTGCTCGATGTAACACCGTTGTCGCTCGGCATTGAGACGCTGGGTGGTGTCATGACGCGCGTGATCGACAAGAACACGACGATTCCGACCAAAGCGGCGCAGATTTTTTCAACCGCGGAAGACAATCAGACGGCCGTCACCATTCACGTCTTGCAAGGTGAGCGTCAGCGTGCACAGGACAACAAGTCACTCGGCCGGTTTGATCTTGCCGAAATACCGCCGGCGCCGCGCGGCATGTCGCAGATCGAGGTCACGTTCGACATCGACGCGAATGGCATTCTGAATGTGTCGGCGCAGGATAAGGCGACGGGCAAGGAGCAGAAGATTGTCATCAAGGCATCGAGCGGACTGTCGGCTGACGAGATCGAGAAGATGGTTTCGGATGCCGAGGCGCATGCCGAGGAGGACGCGAAGTTTCGTGAACTCGTTGATGTCCGCAACCAGGGCGACGCTCTTTTGTATGCGACCGAAAAATCGCTTGCGGATCTCGGCGAGAAAGTCACAGCCGAAGAGCGCGGCCAGGCCGAGTCGGCGATCGCCGATCTGAAAGAGGCCTTGAAGGGTGATGACAAGGATGTCATTGAGACGAAGATCAAAGCGTTGGCCGAGGGGTCGGCCGGGCTTGCCCAAAAGGCCTATGAGCAGGCCCAGCAGGAGGCCGGCGATGGCGCGGCGGCCGGGGAGTCGGGCGCCGGAGACGGCGACGATGCCAAAGCTGACGATGTGGTCGACGCCGAGTTCGAAGAGGTTAAGGAAGACGAAGATAAGTCCTAGGCGAGAATAACGCCTGGGTACCGGGGCCGCGTCATCTGAGGGCGCGGCTTTGGCGTGTCTGAAGGATTGGTTTGACGGATGGCTAAACGAGACTACTACGAGGTACTCGGCGTCGCACGCGATGCTTCCGCGGGCGACATCAAGCAGAGTTATCGTCGTCTGGCCATGAAACATCATCCCGATCGCAATCCCGACGACCAAACAGCGGAGACGGCGTTCAAGGAGGCGAAAGAAGCCTACGAAATATTGTCGGATTCGGAGAAGCGGGGGGCTTACGACCAGTTTGGCCATGCGGGCGTCGATGCGTCTGCAAGCCGGGGCGGCTTTAACCCGGCCGATGCATTCGGCGATGTTTTCGGCGATGTTTTCGGCGATGTTTTCGGCGGTGGACGGCGCAGCCGCACCACCGTGTTTCGCGGTGCCGACCTGCGCTACGAGTTGGTCCTCGATCTCGCCCAGGCTGTATTCGGTGAGACTGTGAACATCACGGTGCCGACACTCGTGGGTTGCGAGACCTGTAGCGGATCGGGCGCCAAGAAGGGCACCAGCCCCGTGACTTGCGAGACCTGTGGCGGCAACGGCCAGGTGCGCATGCAGCAGGGCTTCTTTTCGATTCAGCAGACCTGTCCGACTTGCAAGGGCACTGGTCGGCAGATCAAGGACCCGTGTACGGAGTGCTACGGTCGCGGGCGCATCAAGCGGAACAAGACACTGGCCGTAAAGGTTCCGCCCGGCGTCGACAACGGTGATCGTATTCGCCTGTCGGGCGAGGGCGAAGCGGGCCAGAATGGCGGCCCGCCCGGCGATCTTTACGTCGACATGCGAGTCCGGCCGCATTCGATTTTCGAGCGCGACGGTGCCGACCTGTCCTGCACGGTGCCGATCAATTTCGTGACGGCCGTGCTCGGTGGTAATGTGCAGGTGCCGACGCTGGCTGCCGAGGTCAGTCTGAAGATTCCGCCCGAAACGCAGTCGCACAAGGTATTCCGGTTACGCGGCAAGGGCGTGCGGCCGGTTCGCAACGCGGCGACAGGTGACCTTTATTGCCGTGTGGAGGTTGAAACGCCCGTGAAGCTGACGGCCGAACAGAAAAATTTATTGAACCAGTTCAATGATGCACTGAGTGCCGGCGGCGACCGGCACCGGCCGCGCGCGAGTTTCTGGAAGGAGGGCGTGCGTCGCTTTTTCGAAAACATTGGGACCTGACAATGATAAAAATTGCCGTGCTGGGCGCGACGGGGCGAATGGGCCAGGCGCTCGTGCGCCTGATTGCCGCAGACGACGGTCTCGAACTCGTCGGCGCCGCAACCGAACCGGGCCATGACGTGGTTGGCCAGGATGCGGGTGTTGCGGCAGGCGCAGGCGTATCCGGTGTGTCGATTACCGATGACGTGAATGCGGCGCTCGGCGACAGTCAGGTCGTGATCGATTTCACTTTACCTGCGGCTGCATCCGCGAATATCTCGGCCTGTGTCGAAAATGGCGTTGCGCTCGTCATGGGCACGACGGGCCTGTCGTCCGGGCAGCAGGCCGAACTTCAGGAAGCCGGCACGCGCATCGGCGTCGTCTATGCACGGAATATGAGCGTCGGCGTGAACGTTCTGACGGAACTCGTAAGCCTGGCGAGCCAGGCGCTCGGCACCGACTATGACATCGAAATTACCGAAGCGCATCACCGCAACAAGGTCGATGCGCCGTCGGGCACGGCGCTCCAACTCGGCGAAACCGTAGCCCGAGTGCGGGGCCAGACACTTGATGAGTTGGCGGTCTATGCGCGCCACGGTGAGTCGAGTGCGCGCGCGCCCGGCACGATCGGTTTCGCGTCAATCCGGGCGGGCAGCATCGTCGGCGAGCATACCGTCATGTTCGCGACCGATGAGGAGATTATCGAACTCAGGCACCGGGCCCTGGATCGGCAGGTATTCGCTCGCGGCGCGCTGCGAGCGGCGCACTGGCTGAGTGGGCAGCCGGCTGGCCTGTATTCGATGAACGACGTACTCGGTTTGCAAGGACCATGACTTCCGGGGACCCGGTCGTTTACAATACGCCGGGTCCCATATCTATGGAACATCGACGGGGGGGATCCGGAGCAGGGTCCCCCCCGTTTTATGTATCTGCATGACAGCAATTGAACAGGGCGAGGTGTATTCAGTGATGGAGCCGGCCGTACTGGCCCTGGAAGACGGCACCGTATTTCATGGCGTGTCCGTCGGCGCATCCGGAAAAACCATCGGCGAAGTCGTATTCAATACGGCGATGACCGGTTACCAGGAGATTTTGACGGATCCGTCGTATTGCCGGCAGATCGTAACGCTTACCTATCCTCATATCGGCAATACGGGAACCAACAGCGACGATCACGAGAGCCAGCAGATTTACGCGGCTGGCCTTGTGATCCGCGACCTTCCGCTGGTCGCGAGCAGCTGGCGCCGGGAACTCGATTTGGCTGAATTTCTCAAGCGTGGCAATCTGGTCGCGATCGCCGAGATTGATACGCGCAAATTAACGCGGATCATCCGCGACAAGGGCGCTCAGTCCGGCTGCATCATGACGGGCGACGTTGACGTCGCCCAGGCGGTCGATGATGCGAAGCGATTTCCGGGCCTGGCCGGCATGGATCTCGCGAAAATTGTTTCGACGCAGAATTCGTACCAGTGGAGCCTCGGCCCCAACTGGCCGCCGACGGACGTATTGCCCAGCAAGCGGGCGGTGACATACCACGTCATCGTTTATGACTTCGGTGTAAAACGCAATATTCTGCGGATTCTCGTCAGCCGGAACTGTAGTGTCGTCGTCGTGCCGGCGCAGACACCGGCCGAGGACGTTCTGGTCCTGTCACCCGACGGTGTGTTTCTGTCCAACGGTCCGGGTGATCCGGAGCCCTGCACGTATGCGATTACGGCCATTCAGAAAATCATCGAGGCCGGCGTGCCCGTGCTCGGTATTTGTCTCGGGCATCAGTTGCTCGGATTGGCCAGCGGGGCGAAGACCGTGAAGATGAAGTTCGGCCATCATGGTGCCAATCACCCGGTGCTGAATCTCGAAACGGGGAAAGTTGCCATCACCAGCCAGAATCACGGTTTCGCGGTGGACGAAGCGTCGCTGCCCGAGAATCTGCAAGCGACCCACCGGTCATTATTCGATAATTCACTTCAGGGTATTTCCAGAACTGATTGTCCTGCATTCGGTTTTCAAGGTCATCCGGAGGCCAGTCCCGGACCTCACGACCTCGCCGATACGTTCGATCGCTTCCTCACGCTGATGCAGGCGAGGCGGGCTGCGGTCGCGGCCGGCCTGGTTTCCGGCGCGCAGGCATAAGCCCGTGCCCAAACGCGAAGACATAAAGAGCATCCTCGTGATCGGGGCCGGGCCGATTGTGATCGGCCAGGCCAGTGAATTTGATTATGCCGGCGCACAGGCATGCAAGGCGCTGTCCGAGGAGGGCTATCGCGTTATTCTGGTCAACTCCAATCCGGCGACGATCATGACGGATCCCGATATGGCGGACGCCGTTTATATCGAGCCCGTGAACTGGGCCACCGTCGAAAAGATCATCGAGAAGGAAAAGCCTGACGCACTGTTGCCGACGATGGGCGGCCAGACCGGGCTGAATTGCGCGCTCGACCTGGCCAGGGAAGGCGTGCTCGAGAAGCACTCCGTGGAACTCATCGGCGCATCACGCGAGGCCATCGACACAGCGGAGGACCGCGGCCTGTTTCGGAAGGCCATGCAGGACATTGGTCTCGAATCGCCGCACTCTGAGATCGCGCATTCTATCGAGGAGGCGCTGGAGATCCAGATCGCGATCGGGTTCCCGACTATTATTCGGCCGTCCTTCACGCTCGGCGGCAGCGGCGGCGGGATCGCTTATAACCGGGACGAATTCGAGACGATCGTCAATCGCGGCCTGGATCTCTCGCCGACGACGGAGGTCCTGCTCGAAGAGTCGGTAATCGGCTGGAAAGAATTCGAAATGGAGGTCGTGCGTGATTGCAATGACAATTGCATCATCGTCTGCTCGATCGAGAATGTCGATGCGATGGGCGTGCACACGGGTGACTCGATCACGGTTGCGCCGGCTCAGACATTGACCGACAAGGAATACCAGACGCTGCGTGACGCTTCGATCGCTGTTTTGCGGCGTATCGGCGTTGATACGGGTGGTTCGAACGTGCAGTTCGCGATTAGTCCGGTGGACGGGCGCATCCTTATCATTGAGATGAATCCGCGCGTTTCGAGATCCTCGGCGCTGGCATCGAAGGCGACCGGTTTCCCTATCGCGAAGGTCGCCGCGAAGCTCGCCGTCGGCTACACGCTCGACGAATTGCGTAACGACATCACGGGTGGCGCGACGCCGGCTTCATTCGAGCCGACGATCGACTACGTCGTCACCAAGGTGCCGCGGTTTACTTTTGAAAAATTTCCGGGTGCCAATGACCGCCTGACGACGCAAATGAAATCGGTCGGCGAGGTCATGGCCATCGGTCGCACGTTTCAGGAGTCGTTGCAAAAGGCCCTGCGCGGTCTCGAAACTGGCATCGACGGGCTCGTCGAACGCCTGCCGGCTGAGCTCAGCGAGAAAGAAGAGCAGGAATTATTGGATGAACTTCAGAATCCCGGCGCGGATCGCCTATTGTATGTCGCGGACGCGTTCCGGCAGGGGATGGAATGCCTCGAGGTCGCACGCCTGACCGGTATCGATCCGTGGTTTCTGGCCCAGATAGAGGATCTCGTTAAGACCGAAGCGGCCGTGCGCGAGGAAGGCATGGCCTGCCTCGAGCCCGCTCGATTGCGTACTCTGAAACGGAAGGGATTTGCTGACAGCCGAATCGCAAGCCTGATCGATAAGGATCCCATGGTCGTTCGCCGGCACCGTCTCGACGCCGGACTCAGGCCCGTTTACAAGCGGGTCGATACCTGTGCGGCGGAGTTTTCGACGACGACCGCCTATATGTACTCGACCTACGATGAGGAATGCGAGGCGGAGCCGAGCGACCGCGACAAGATCGTGATTCTCGGCGGCGGTCCAAACCGGATCGGGCAGGGTATCGAGTTCGACTACTGTTGCGTGCACGCGTCCATGGCCCTGCGTGAGGCGGGCTACGAGACGATCATGATCAACTGCAATCCTGAAACGGTGTCGACCGACTACGACACGTCGGACCGGCTTTATTTCGAGCCAGTGACCTTCGAAGATGTCATGGAAATCATCGATCTCGAGAAACCGCGCGGCGTTATCGTGCAATTCGGCGGCCAGACGCCACTCAAACTCGCGCGCGCCCTCGAGCGCGCCGGCGCGCCGATTATCGGTACGAGCCCCGATTCGATCGATCTTGCCGAAGACCGTGAACGGTTTCAAAAGTTGCTGCAGCGCCTGAACCTCAAGCAGCCACCGAACTGCATTGCACACGATGAGGCCGAGGCGATTACGCTGTCGGCCGGCGTCGGCTTTCCACTGATCGTGCGGCCGTCCTATGTGCTCGGTGGCCGGGCTATGGAAGTCGTACACAACGAAGATGATTTGCGTGAGTATATTAAAGCAGCGGTAGAGGTTTCCGAAGACAGTCCGGTCTTGTTGGATCGTTTCCTGGATCAGGCTGTGGAAGTGGATGTCGATGCCGTGTCTGACGGCACTCACGTGCTGATCGGTGGCATCATGGAGCATATCGAGCAGGCAGGGGTACATTCGGGTGACTCGGGCTGTTCCCTGCCACCGGCAACGCTGACCCAGAATGTACAGAATCAGCTTGCCGAGCAGGTCGGCCTGCTGGCCAGGGAATTGAAAGTCGTCGGCCTTATGAACACGCAATTCGCGATTCAAAATGGTGTGGTTTATCTGCTTGAAGTGAATCCGCGAGCGTCGCGGTCGGTCCCGTTCGTATCCAAGGCGACGAGTATGCCGCTCGCCAAAATCGCGGCCAAGGCCATGGTCGGTATCAGCATGACCGAACAGGGCGTGACCAAGCCGATCGTGCCGGAATATTATTCGGTCAAGGAGTCTGTCTTCCCGTTCGAGAAATTCCCCGATGCCGATCCGATCCTGGGGCCTGAGATGAAATCAACGGGCGAGGTTATGGGCACGGGCCGATCTTTTGCCGAGGCGTATGCAAAGGCACAGCTCGCCTCGGGCGTGATCCTGCCGAGCACCGGGACAGCACTGCTTTCGGTCCGGGATCCCGACAAACCGGGCTGCCTCCAACTCGCCAAGAACCTTATCGGGCGAGGGTTCGATATTGTTGCCACGGATGGCACCGCGAGTTATCTCGCACGCAGCGGCATCGATTGCCGGCGCGTCAACAAGGTGCGTGAAGGCCGTCCGCATATCGTGGATATGATCAAGAACAACGAGATCGCCTTGATCGTGAACACGACCGAGGGTAAGCAGGCAATAAGCGAATCGCACTCGATTCGAACGGCAGCCGTGCACCGCAAGGTGACGTACTACACGACGCTCGCTGCAGCGATAGCCACGAGTGAGGCGCTTGATCATCTGGACGGGCAGGACGTCAATAAATTGCAGGACCTGCACAAAGAGGTCGCAGCGTGAATACAGTACCGATCACTTTACGCGGGGTCGAAAAACTTCGCGAAGAGTTGCAGCAACTCAAGTTCGATGAACGTCCGCGTATTATCAAGGCGATCGCCGAGGCACGCGCGCATGGCGACCTGAAGGAAAACGCCGAGTATCACGCGGCCAAGGACGAGCAGGGATTCGTCGAAGCGCGTATCCGTAACATCGAGGGCCAACTGTCAAATGCCGAGATTATCGATGTAACGAGTTTTGGCACGACCGGGCGGGTGATATTCGGCGCGACGGTCGATATCCTCGATGAAGACGGTGGCAGTGAAGTCACGTACACGATCGTTGGCGAGGATGAGGCGGACATCAGATCCGGGCTGGTTTCTATTTCATCGCCCATAGCGCGGGCATTGATCGGCAAGGAAGTCGGTGACCTCGTTGTGGTTAAGGCGCCTGCCGGCGACAAGAATTACGAAGTCGTCGAGGTGAAATACATTTAGCGGTCGCCCCCCCGCGCGTTGCGACGCACATGCCGAATCGTCCATCAAGCAAGCGTTGGCTGCAGCGTCAGGACAAAGATCCGTACGTGCGACGTGCTCAGGCTGAAGGCTGGCGATCCCGTGCCGTATTCAAGCTCATCGAAATTCAGGAACGCTACCGCTTGCTCAGGCCGGGCCAGACCGTTCTCGACCTTGGGGCCGCGCCGGGCGCTTGGAGTCAGTACGCGAAAAAGATCGTCGGTGATAAAGGCCGCGTGATCGCGGTCGATCGTCTGGAAATCGAACCGCTCGACGGCGTCGAGATTATTCAGGGCGATTTCCGCGCACAGCAGACTCTGAACGCAATTCTGGCACAGCTCGAAAATAGGCCTTTGGACCTTGTTATGTCAGATTTAGCCCCAAATATGAGTGGTAATCGCTCGGCTGATCAGCCAAAGGCCATGCACCTCGCGGAGCTCGCTCTTGACGTGGCACGGCAGCACCTGAAAACCGGCGGCAGTTCTATCATCAAGCTGTTTCATGGCGAAGGGTTTGATGATTTCGTCAGGGATGCGAGATGTTATTTTGACAGTGTACGGGTCAGGAAACCCGAGGCTTCCCGGGCCCGCAGCCGCGAGACCTACCTCATAGCCAAAGGTTATGGGTTATAGTAGGTTCAGGTGAATTGACGAGCGAAACCGGCGTCAGAGGCGATGTTTTGCGGGATTGGTGCTTGCTTTGAACGATTTGGCAAAAAATATAATCCTCTGGATTGTCATCGCGATCGTATTGCTGACGGTTTTCCAGAGTTTCGGCACAGCCAGCCGGCAGTCCGAACCCCTCGACTATTCGACTTTCCTCGAGCTCGTCGGCAACCAACAGATCAACCAGGTCGTGTTCGAAGGCGACACTATTAAAGGGTTGCTCATCTCGGGCGAGCGCTTCGTGACGTATAGCCCCGAAACCGACAATACGGCGCTGATCGGCGAACTCAGGAAGGGCAACGTGCAGATCAAGGCCACGGCGCCTAAGGGCCAGAACATTCTCGTCAGTCTGTTCATCAATTCGTTTCCGGTGCTGTTGCTGATTGGCGTCTGGATTTATTTCATGCGCCAGATGCAGGGCGGAGCGGGCGGCCGTGGTGCCATGTCGTTCGGCAAAAGCCGCGCGCGCTTGCTCGGCGAAGATCAGGTCAACGTCTCGTTCCAGGACGTGGCCGGCGTTGAGGAAGCCAAAGAGGAGCTCAGCGAGATCGTTGATTTCCTTAAGGATCCGGCAAAGTTTCAGCGGCTCGGCGGCAAGATTCCTCGCGGCGTGCTCATGGTCGGCGCACCCGGGACGGGCAAAACCCTGCTGGCCAGGGCCATTGCCGGCGAGGCCAAGGTTCCGTTTTTCACGATCTCCGGGTCTGATTTCGTCGAGATGTTCGTCGGTGTCGGCGCATCTCGGGTGCGCGATATGTTCGAGCAGGGCAAGAAGCATGCGCCGTGCATCATATTTATCGATGAGATTGACGCCGTTGGCCGGCATCGTGGCGCGGGTCTGGGTGGCGGCCATGATGAACGTGAGCAGACGCTGAACCAACTCCTCGTCGAGATGGACGGCTTTGAAGGCAACGAGGGCGTCATTGTCATCGCGGCGACCAATCGTCCCGATGTCCTTGATCCCGCATTGTTGCGCCCTGGACGCTTTGACCGTCAGATCGTTGTTATGTTGCCCGACGTGCGCGGCCGCGAACAAATCCTGCGTGTGCACATGCGTAAAGTGCCGGTCGCGGACGACGTGCGGCCGTCAATTATCGCGCGCGGCACGCCCGGCTTTTCCGGCGCCGATCTCGCTAATCTCGTCAATGAAGCCGCGCTGTTCGCCGCGCGGGGGAATCGCCACACGGTCGGCATGGGGGAGTTCGAGAAGGCCAAGGACAAGATCATGATGGGCACCGAACGGCGTTCGATGGTCATGAGCGAAGACGAGAAACGACTTACGGCGTACCACGAGGCTGGCCATGCCGTCGTCGGTCTGTGCGTACCGGATCACGATCCGGTCTACAAGGTTTCAATTATCCCGCGCGGGCGCTCGCTCGGCATTACGATGTTTTTGCCGGAACAGGACCGGTATAGTTTCAGCAAGCGTCGTCTCAACAGTCAGATCGCGGCACTGTTCGGTGGGCGTATCGCCGAAGAGATGGTTTTTGGCGCGGACGCCGTCACGACCGGCGCCGCGAACGACATCGAGCGCGCGACTGAAGTCGCGCGTAACATGGTTACGAAATGGGGCCTGTCCGAACGCATGGGGCCGCTGACCTACAGTGAAGAGGACGGCGAAGTATTCCTCGGCCGCTCGGTGACGCAGCACAAGTATGTTTCGGACGAAACGGCCTATAAGATCGATGAAGAAGTGCGCAACATCATCGATTCTAACTACGTGAATGCGCAACAGGTCCTGACGGACAATCGTGACAAGCTTGATATGATGGCCGCGGCACTCATGAAGTACGAAACCCTCGACGAAGCGCAGTTGAAGGAAATCATGCAGGGCAAGGAGCCGAGTCCGCCAGAGGGCTGGGATATTCCTGATCCGCCGGTCGCGCCGGTGAACGACGCCGATGCGGAAGAGAAAAAGGGCCCGACTGTCGGCGGGCCGGCTGAACAGACCTAGGACGCCGAATCCGATGCCTCCGGTCGAGAGGCGCGATCGATGTCTGGTCATGGGCGTCCTGAACATCACGCCCGATTCGTTCTCGGACGGCCGTTGTTTCGATAATCCTGTCCGGGCGCTGGATCACGCCGCAAAGATGATCGCCGCCGGGGTGGATATCCTCGATGTCGGCGGCGAGTCCACGCGCCCCGGCGCGGACCCCGTACCCGAGGCGGAAGAGCTTGAGCGCGTATTGCCGGTCATCGAAAAGCTGCGCGCAGAATTCGATACGCCGATTTCCATCGATACGAGTAAAGCAAACGTCATGCGCGCGGCGGTCGCGGCGGGTGCGACGATGATCAACGATGTCCGCGCCTTGCGCGGTGAGGGGTCCCTTGAAACGGCGGTCGAACTCGAGGTTCCGGTCTGTCTCATGCACATGCGGGGCGAGCCGCAGACTATGCAGCGCGAACCCGTCTATGCCGATGTCGTGGTCGAAGTAACGGCGTTCCTGCGTGACAGGGCGCAGGCCTGTCTCGAGGCCGGTTTGCCATCGAGCGATATCATCGTCGACCCGGGGTTTGGTTTCGGTAAGACTCTGGCGCACAATCTGCAGTTGCTGCGAAATCTCGACACGATCGCGGCGCTGGATTTTCCGGTGTTGGTCGGTATTTCACGCAAGTCGATGATCGGTCAGATACTGGACCGTCCGGTAGATGATCGTCTTTATGGTGGCCTTGCGCTGGCAATCGTTGCGCGACAGAAAGGAGCGGCGATCGTGCGTACGCACGATGTTGCGCCCACGGTCGATGCCTTGAGAGTATTAGATGCGACAATAGAGGACGGAATTTCGGATGGGTAGAAAGTTTTTTGGGACGGACGGCATCCGTGGACGCGTCGGCGACCAGCCGATGACCGCAGAGTTTGCGTTGCGCCTTGCTGGCGCAGCGGCCCAAGTGCTCGCGCCCGACGAGGGCACGGCGGTTATTGGTAAGGATACCCGGGTTTCGGGCTATATGCTCGAGTCGGCGCTCGAAGCCGGTTTTGTCGCTGCCGGTATGGATGTCTTATTGCTCGGGCCGCTGCCGACGCCCGGCATCGCCTATCTGACCAGGAAACTCGGCGCCGATCTCGGCGTCGTGATCAGTGCTTCCCACAACCCGTATTACGACAACGGCATTAAATTTTTCGATGGCAACGGCGTGAAATTGCCCGATTCAGTTGAGGAAGAAATCGAGGATTATCTGGGCAAACCCGTCGTGACCCGGGATTCGGGTTCGCTCGGTCGCGCGCGCCGGGTGGATAGCTCCCGGGAAGACTATCAGCATTTCTGCCTCTCGACCGTGCCGAAAAATCTGCGGCTCGAAAAGTTGAAAATCGTGCTCGATTGCGCCCACGGCGCCAGCTACAAAGTGGCTCCGCGGGTCATGACGGCGCTCGGTGCAGAAATCGTGCCGATCGGTTGTTCGCCGAACGGCAAAAACATCAACGACGGCTGTGGTTCGACGCATCCGGAATTGCTCATGGTTACGGTCAAAGCCGTCGGCGCGCACCTGGGCATCGCGTTCGACGGCGACGGCGACCGCGTATTGATGGTCGATCACGAAGGTGAGCTCGTGGACGGTGACCAGTTGCTGTTTGTTCTGGCAGCCGCGCGACAGGCCGCGGGTACGCTCGAGGGGCCCGTCATTGGCACACTCATGAGTAACCTGGGTCTGGAGCGGGCGCTTGCCGATATCGGCGTCGAGTTCAAGCGTGCGAACGTGGGCGATCGTTATGTGTTGGCCATGCTCAACGAAACCGGCGGCCAGCTCGGTGGTGAAACCTCGGGGCATCTGTTGTGTCTCGACAAGACCACGACCGGGGACGGGCTGATCAGTGCGTTGCAGGTACTCTGCGTGATGACGGAAACCGGGAAGTCCCTGGCCGATTTGACGCGCAGTATGCCGCGTTTGCCGCAGACCCTCATCAACGTTAAAACGGATGGCCAGGTCGCGATTGAAACATCGGCAGCGATTCAGGCCGCCATCCGTGAGGTCGAGGACAAGCTCGCCAACCGTGGCCGCGTACTGGTTCGCGCCTCCGGCACGGAACCCGTGGTCCGGGTCATGGTCGAGGGTGAGGACGAGGCCGAGGTTGCTGATCTTGCCGAGGCGTTGGCGGGCGCAATAGCTGGGAAATAATGGAGAAATTGGGGTTTGACCCCATTTCTTTTGATTTCCGGCAAATGGAACGCTAATCTTCGCGCTCCATTTTTACCGGCCGTTGTCAGCCGCGCCATGAGAACACCGTTCGTTGCAGGAAACTGGAAGTTGCACGGCAGTCGCGAGTCTAATCAGCGGCTCGTGCAGGGCATTGTTAATGAAATAGAGCCGTTGCAGGCGTGTCAGGTCATGGTGTGCCCGCCGTTCGTATACCTCGCGGAAATCGGTCAGGCGCTGGCCGGTACGGATATCCTGCTCGGCGCTCAGAATTTGGCCGCAGAGGCGTCCGGCGCGTTTACCGGCGAAGTCTCGGCTGCGATGTTGCGGGATGTCGGCTGTAGCCACGTGATCATCGGCCATTCGGAACGTCGCGCCCTTTTTGGTGAATCGGATGCGATGGTGGCCGCGAAGTTCAAGGCCACGCAGGCGCACGGGCTCGTGCCGATCCTGTGTGTCGGGGAATCGCTCGAGGAGCGGGAGGCAGACGTCACGATGGAGGTCATCGATCGGCAGATCGGCGCCGTAGTGGATGCCGCCGGGGTTGGCGCGTTTGCGACCGCTATCATTGCCTATGAGCCCGTCTGGGCGATCGGCACCGGGCTTACGGCGACGCCGGAACAGGCCCAGGAGGTCCATGCGCATATCCGGGGCGTATTTGCGGACGCTGATGCTAAAATAGGCGCCAGTTTACGCATTCTGTATGGCGGCAGCGTCAAGAGCGGCAATGCCGGTGATCTTTTCGACATGGACGATATCGATGGCGGACTGATTGGCGGCGCATCGCTGGATATAGTCGAGTTCGTGGCGATTTGCGCAGCTGCTGCAGGAAAAAATTAATATGACGTTACAATCACTCGCGCTTCTGGGCCATGTGCTGATTTGCGCCATGATCATCGGTCTCGTGTTGTTGCAGAAGGGCAAGGGTGCCGACGCGGGCGCGGCATTCGGGGCGGGTGCTTCGGGCACCGTATTCGGCGCGAAGGGGTCCACTAATTTTCTGTCTCGCTCGACGGCCGTGCTGGCGACCCTGTTTTTTCTGTCGAGTCTGGGCCTCACTTATCTCGGCGCGAATCGTCCGGTTTCCCAGAGCATGATGGACGGCACGAATACGCCGGGCGTCGAGATGTCGAGCGCACGGCCTGCGGACGAAGAGAGCGCCGAATCGATAGACGCACTGCCTATTTTGCCGGAACTGGAAGATTTCGGCGACGCGGAATTCCTGCCACCCGAAGCCGGCGAGGAGTGAGACTCGGGCCACGGAGTCGAATTGGCTTAGGGAAAATTACTTACTGTTTTGGTCCGGCCGATGTGGTGGAATTGGTAGACACGCTGTCTTGAGGGGGCAGTGGCGCAAGCCGTGCCGGTTCGAGTCCGGCCATCGGCACCATTCGTCGAACCGATATCCCGGTGGCGACGACATTGTTACAATAGGCTGTTTTCTCATCTCGATGGATTTTTTGACTTAAGGACGGGTCGTTTTGCAAGCCTATTTGCCCATTCTGGTATTTCTGACCATCTCCCTGATCATCGCCCTGGTTTTGCTTGGATTGGGGCTCGCCTTCGGGCGCGGGAGCAAGGATGCCGAGAAGCTATCACCCTATGAATGCGGCTTCGAGCCGTTTCAGGACAGCCGGATCAAGTTCGACATTCGCTACTATCTCGTGGCGATTTTATTCATCATTTTCGACCTCGAGATAGCGTTCCTGTTTCCGTGGGCCGTATCACTTGACACCGTCGGGACGTTCGGAATTTTCGCCATGGGTATTTTTCTGGCGGTACTGGTCGTCGGCTTTATATATGAGTGGAAGAAAGGGGCTCTCGAATGGGATTAGAGCTTGATAGGATCTCGGCGCCGGCCCCGATCGATTTGCGGGCACCCGAAACGCCGCCTGACATCATTCAGCAGCGTGGCTTCGTCGTTACGAAACTCGATAATCTGATCAATTGGGCGCGTACGGGATCCCTGTGGCCGATGACTTTTGGCCTGGCCTGTTGTGCCGTTGAGATGATGCATGCCGGCGCAGCACGCTACGACCTCGACCGCTTCGGCGTCATTTTCCGACCCAGTCCGAGACAGTCTGATGTCATGATCGTAGCCGGCACGCTCACCAACAAAATGGCGCCGGCACTGCGCAAAGTCTATGACCAGATGGCGGAGCCGCGGTGGGTTATTTCGATGGGTTCCTGCGCCAATGGCGGCGGCTACTACCACTACTCTTACGCCGTCGTGCGTGGCTGCGACCGGATTGTGCCGGTCGATGTATACGTGCCGGGCTGTCCGCCGACGGCGGAGGCATTGCTGTACGGTATTCTGCAGCTTCAGGAAAAAATTCGCCGGACCAACACGATCGCGCGATGAATAAACGTTATGCGGCACTGGCGGAGGCAATCTCTACGCGCTTCGGCGGCATTCTTGAGCCGGTCGAATCCATCTGCGGTGAGCTGACCTACGAGGTCGGCAAGGCCGACTTGCTCGACGTCGCACAGGCGTTGCGCGACGAAGACCCGTTCCGGTTTGAAATGCTCATCGACTTGTGCGGCGTTGATTATCTCGCGTTCGGGTCGGCCGAATGGGAGACGCTACAGGCGACGGATACGGGTTTCAGTCGTGCCGCGATTCCGAGGAATATCGTACCCGATGCCGACACCCGGTTTGATCCGCGGCGCTTCGCCGTCGTCTATCATCTGCTCTCGGTGAGCCAGAATCACCGCGTTCGACTGCGGGTGTACACGGGTCCGGACAATCCGCCAATGGTTCCAACAGTGGTGGCGGTCTGGAATTCGGCGAACTGGTATGAGAGAGAGGCTTTCGACCTGTTCGGCATCATATTCGAAGGGCATCCCGATTTGCGTCGCATTCTGACCGACTACGGATTCATCGGGCACCCATTCCGCAAGGATTTTCCGATCATCGGCAATGTCGAAGTCCGTTACGACCCGGACGTCGGCCGCGTGGTCAATCAGCCCGTCAGCATCGAGAACAGGACGCTCGTGCCGAAAGTCATCCGGGACGACAATCGCTACGACGCGGGACTCAAGGGTGACGACGAGAATGTCTGAGATTCAGAGTTTCACGATGAATTTTGGGCCGCAGCATCCCGCTGCGCATGGTGTCCTGCGGCTGGTGCTCGAAATGGACGGGGAGGTTATCCGTCACGCCGACCCCCATATCGGCTTGCTGCATCGCGCGACGGAAAAACTCGCCGAGACGAAGCCCTTTAATCAAAGTATCGGCTACATGGATCGTCTCGATTACGTATCGATGATGTGCAATGAGCACGGTTATGTGCTCGCGATCGAGAAATTGCTCGGTGTGACGCCGCCCATCAGGGCGCAATACATTCGGACCATGTTCGACGAGATTACGCGCATCCTCAATCACCTCATGTGGCTCGGCGCACACGGCCTCGACATCGGGGCGATGACTATGTTCCTGTATTGTTTCCGGGAGCGCGAGGACCTCATGGATTGCTATGAGGCGGTATCCGGGACCCGAATGCACGCGACCTATTACCGGCCGGGCGGCGTTTACCGTGACTTGCCGGACGTTATGCCGAAATACGCATCGGCCAAGTGGCGCTCCGACAAGGAGATTGCGCGCCTGAACGAGGCCCGCTCGGGAACCTTGCTCGATTTTATCGAGGATTTCACCAACCGTTTTCCGGCGTGCGTCGATGAATACGAAACCCTGCTGACGGACAACAGGATCTGGAAGCAGAGGACTGTGAACATCGGCGTGGTATCGCCCGAGCGCGCTTTGCAACTCGGCTTTACCGGGCCAATGCTGCGTGGCTCGGGGGTCGAGTGGGACCTCCGCAAGAAGCAGCCGTACGCGATGTATGCGGAACTCGACTTCGATATTCCGGTCGGCACCAACGGTGATTGCTACGACCGCTATCTCGTGCGCGTCGAGGAATTGCGTCAGTCGAACCAGATTGTCAAACAGTGTATCGACTGGCTGCGCGAGAATCCCGGCCCCGTCATGCTTGACGATGCGAAATTCGTGCCACCCAAGCGGGTCGAGATGAAAGACGATATGGAATCCATGATTCACCACTTCAAGTTGTTCTCGGAAGGTTATACGACACCCGTCGGTGAAGCGTACGCGGCCATCGAGGCCCCCAAGGGCGAGTTCGGGGTCTACCTCGTCTCGGACGGCGCCAACAAACCGTATCGGCTAAAAGTCAGGGCGCCCGGATTCGCGCATTTATCGGCAATGCATGAGATGGTCGTAGGCCACATGCTTGCGGACGTCGTGGCGGTCATCGGCACGCAGGATATCGTGTTCGGTGAAATCGATCGCTGACGGCTGACGAAAATGAAAAAAAAAGAGACATCAGGGGCTTCGTCACTACTTTCCGCGCATGTTCGCGACGAGATCGATCGCTTGTCGGCCAAGTTTCCCGAGGGGCGTCAGCGTTCGGCTGTCATCGGCGCGTTGCATGCCGTACAGCACGAAAACGGTGGATTCCTGACCCAGGAACTCATGGAGGCCGTCGCCGGTTACCTCGATCTGCCACCGATACAGATATTTGAGGTTGCGGCTTTTTATTCCATGCTCGAGACCAAACCGGTCGGCCGCCACAGTATCTCGGTTTGCACGAACATTTCATGCATGTTGCGCGGTGGCGAGAAGATCCTCAAGTATGTCGAACGGCGGCTGGGCATCGAGGTCGGAGAGAGCACGAACGACGGCAAATTCTATTTGAAGATTGAGGAAGAATGTCTGGCCGCATGTACGGGCGCACCGATGATGATGCTCGATTACCAATACTTCGAGAATCTCACGCCGGCTCGCGTCGATGAGATTCTGGACAGCGTGGATTGAATATGGGTGGTTACGAACAGAATCTTGTGTGTTTTCGGACTTTAGGCATGGATAAGCCGGCGAGTCTGGACACTTATACCAAAATTGGCGGATATAAAGCCTGGAAGAAAATCCTCGCCGGTGAATGCACCCCGGAGGAAGTCATCGACACGATCAAGGATTCGGGTTTGCGAGGACGTGGCGGTGCGGGATTCCCGACCGGGCTGAAATGGAGTTTCATGCCGAAAAGCCCGGACGTGCAGAAATACGTGATCTGCAACTCCGATGAGAGTGAGCCGGGGACGTGCCATGATCGCGACATCCTGCGTTACAACCCGCATGCACTCATCGAGGGCATGGCTATCGGCGGTTACGCGATGGGCGCCACTGTCGGTTACAACTATATTCGTGGTGAGTTCATGGACGAACCCGTGCCCGTGTTCGAGGCCGCGGTCGAGGAAGCCCATGCGGCCGGGTTGCTCGGCCGGAATATTCAGGGTTCCGGCATCGATTTCGACTTGCATACCTTCGTGGGAGCCGGTGCCTACATCTGTGGTGAGGAAACCGGATTGCTCGAATCTCTCGAGGGCAAACCCGGTCGTCCGAGGTTTAAGCCGCCGTTCCCGGCAATATTCGGACTGTATGGCCAGCCGACGACGATCAATAACACGCAGAGTTTTGCTTCCGTACCGACGATCATGTGCAATGGCGCCGAGTGGTTTGCAGATCTCGGGCCCGAAGACTCGGGTGGCACACTGATCTTTTCCGTGTCGGGTCACGTCAACAATCCCGGTAATTTTGAGTTGCCGCTCGGCATCCCGTTCAGAGATCTGCTCGAAATCGCCGGCGGTGTCAGCGACGGGCGGCAATTGAAGGCCGTCATCCCCGGCGGTTGCTCGGTGCCGGTCCTGCCAGCCGAGGTGATCATGGACATTGATATGGACTACGGGTCCGTCAAGCAGGCCGGATCGGCACTCGGCACCGGTGCGATGATCGTCATGGACGAGAGCACCTGTATGGTCCGGGCATTGCAGCGCATTTCGCGTTTCTATTACGCGGAATCCTGTGGTCAATGCACACCGTGCCGCGAGGGCACCGGATGGTTGCACCGGATGTTGACGCGCATTGTGGATGGGGAAGGGCAGCACAGCGATCTCGACATGCTGATGAGTGTCGCCAATAAAATAGAAGGTCACACGATCTGCGCATTCGGCGATGCCGCGGCGTGGCCGGTGCAGAGTTTCCTGCGGCATTTTCAGGATGAGTTCATTTACATGGTCGAGCATGGTGGGCAATCCATCGTGGAAGATCGGCGAGTGGCCGCGTGAAGATGTGGATATGAGTTCGGATAAAATCAAAATCGAGGTCAATGGCGTCGAACTTGAGGCCTGCCATGGACAGATGCTCATCGAGGTCACGGATGCGGCCGATATCTATGTGCCGCGTTTTTGTTACCACCGCAAACTGTCCGTGGCCGCGAACTGTCGCATGTGTCTCGTGGAGATTGAAAACGCGCCGAAACCTTTGCCGGCCTGTGCGACGCCCGTGACCGACGGCATGAAGGTCTTTACGAAATCGGCCACGGCCATCTCGGCGCAGAAGTCGGTCATGGAATTTCTGCTGATCAACCATCCCCTGGATTGCCCGATATGCGATCAGGGCGGGGAATGTGAATTGCAGGATATCGCAATGGGATACGGGCGCGGAATTTCGCGTTACACGGAGCGTAAACGGACGGTCCGGGATGAGAACCTCGGACCGCTGGTATCAACGGACATGACCCGTTGCATTCACTGTACGCGCTGCGTGCGGTTTGGCCAGGAAATCGCCGGCATCCAGGAACTCGGCACGATGGGCCGCGGAGAAGACATGGCGATCAGCACGTCTATCGAAAAGACGATCGATCACGAATTGTCGGGCAATATCATCGACCTGTGTCCGGTCGGCGCACTGAACAATAAACCCTATCGCTACTCGGCGCGCGCCTGGGAGATGGTTCAGCGTCCGATCGTCGCTCCACACGATTGCCTGGGGTCGAACTTGTATTTTCACGTACAAGACGGCCGGGTGAAACGCGCTGTGCCCCGCGTCAATGAGGAGATCAACGAGACCTGGGCTTCGGACCGTGACCGGTTCAGTTGCGAAGGCATTTACGCACCCGATCGTCTCGAAACGCCGATGATTCGCGAAGACGGTCGATGGCGCAGCTGCACCTGGAATGAAGCGCTGAGATTTTCGGCGGATAATCTACGCCTACTCGACGGCGATCTCGGCACGCTCGTGTCGCCGAGCGCGACATCCGAAGAGGGCTATCTGGCTGCGCGCCTGACGCGGCATCTCGGCACGAACAATATCGATCACCGTTTGCGTCGCCGGGATTATCGTCAGCAGGTCCTCGATCCCCTCTACCCGGGTCTTGGCAGGTCCGTGGCAGACTTCGAAAACGCGAACGCGATCCTCGTCGTCGGTTCCAACCTGCGCAGGGAAGTACCGCTGCTCGCGCACCGTGTTCGTAAGGCGGCGCTGCGCGGCGCTTGGGTCTCGTTCATCGATCTCGCACAACACGAATACTTGTTTCCGGTGGCCGAATCGGTTGCCACTGAAGACCTCGTCGCAGAACTCGGGCGTGTGGTCTGGGCCGCGGCCCAAATCTCCACCCAGGGCACCGAACTGTCGCCGGCCGTTTCCGGGCTCGATGTCGATATCGAGACGCCGGGGCCGGTGCACGATCGCCAGGCGCGCGCGCTGCGCGACGCGGTCGATGCCGTTATTCTGCTTGGGCAGATTGGCATGCGCCATCCGCGATTTGCCGAAATTCGGCTCCTCGCGACCGAACTTGCGCGCCTGACCGGTGCATCGGTTGCCTATATTCCGGAAGGGGCCAACGCGGCCGGTTTGAGCCTGGCCGGCGTGCTGCCGCACCGCGGCGTCGGTGGAGAACCGGTTGAGCATCCCGGTGCAACGGCCGCCGCAATGATCGCGAATCCGCCGCGCGGGCTTTTGCTCGTGGGGATAGAGCCCGAGCACGACTGCGCCGATCGTGAAGCGGCACTTGACGCGATGGCGGCAGCCGAATTCGTGCTCGCGTTGTCGCCATTCCTCGGTGATAGCCTCGAGCGATACGCCGACGTTATTCTGCCGATGGGTACCTTTGTGGAAACGTCCGGAACCTATGTGAATGCCGCCGGCAATTGGCAACATTTCGACGGCATCGCTGAACCGTTCGGCGAGAGCCGCCCGGGCTGGAAAATCCTGCGCGTGCTCGGCAATCTCATCGACATGCCGGATTGCGATTACGAATCATCAGAAGACATCGCCGACGAGTTGCGGCGACTGGTCGATGATGCGCGAGCCGACCACGGACTGCCACTCGATGAGGCGCCGGAATCCGTCACTACCGAATCTGTTGCCTATGCGGATCTCGACGTGCCGATGTATCAGATCGACGCGCTCGTGCGCCGCGCCGAATGCCTGCAAGAGACACGTGATGGGCGCGCAGCGGGTGAGCCCACGGCCGCGAACCGGAAGATCCCCTGAGGCTGCGTTGACGTGACGGGCACGCTAAATACATTGTGGTCCCCGATTGAGCCTCTCTGGCTCGGGCTACCATCCCTCGTGCAGGGCGTGATCATCAGCGTTCTGCAGATTGTGCCGCTGCTCGTGGTCGTCATCCTGTCTGTTGCCTACCTGACTTTCTGGGAGCGTAAGATCATCGGCTGGATGCAGAACCGTATTGGCCCGAATCGCGTCGGTCCCTGGGGTCTGTTCCAGCCGTTCGCCGACGTAATCAAACTCCTTATAAAGGAGGTCATCGTTCCGGCGAAAGCGAATCGGTTCCTGTTTCTGATCGCGCCGTTGCTGGCAATTATCCCGGCATTGGCGGCATGGGCCGTCATGCCGCTATTTCCGGAATTTGCGATCGCCGATATCGATGCCGGCGTGCTTTACGTGCTGGCGCTGACTTCATTGGGCGTCTATGGCGTTATCATCGCCGGTTGGGCGACGAACTCGAAGTACGCTTTTCTCGGTGCCATGCGTTGTGCCGCGCAGATCGTGGCCTATGAGATCGCTATGGGTTTTGCGCTGGTCGGGGTGCTCATGGCGGGCGGTAGCCTCAACCTCGGCGATATCGTTGCGGCACAGGCCGGCCCCGACAATCACTGGTTCCTGCTGCCGCTGTTTCCGTTGTTTATCGTGTTTTTCATATCGGGCGTCGCGGAAACCAACCGTGCACCGTTCGATGTCGCCGAGGGCGAATCGGAAATTGTAGCGGGGTTCCACGTCGAGTACGCCGGTGTGACATTCGCGATATTTTTTCTGGCCGAATACGCGAATATGATCCTGATTGCAGCCTTGACGGCCGTTATGTTTTGCGGTGGCTGGGACTCGATGTTCGCGGGCTCGATGTTCGCGTTCCTCGACGGCACGCCGCTCGAATTCATCCGGTTTCCGGGGGTGCATTGGCTCGCGGTCAAGGTGGTCTGCTTCCTGTTCTGTTTTCTTTGGTTTCGGGCGACATTTCCACGGTATCGCTATGACCAGATCATGCGACTGGGCTGGAAGGTGTTCATTCCCATCACGATTATCTGGATATTCGTCGAGGGCGGAATGGCGCTCATGAAAATCGGCCCCTGGAGCGCCTGAAATGAATTCCCTCGTAAATATCCTCAAGACGTTTACTCTCTGGGAATTGCTAAAGGGATTGCGGGTCACGCTACGCAACCTGTTCGCGAAGAAATTTACGATTCAGTATCCGGAGGAAAAGACGCCGCAGTCGGCGCGGTTCCGTGGTTTGCTCGCGCTGCGTCGTTATCCGAACGGTGAGGAGAGGTGCATCGCCTGCAAACTTTGCGAGGCGGTTTGCCCGGCCGCGGCGATCACGATCGAGTCTGCGGTCGCTGCCGATGGAACCCGGCGGACAACCCGGTTCGATATCGATCTCTTCAAATGTGTTTTTTGCGGATTTTGCGAGGAAGCCTGCCCGGTCGATGCGGTCGTCTTGACGCGAATCTTTGAGTATCACATGGAGAATCGCGGCGAGGAAATCATGACCAAAGAACAATTGATGGCCGTCGGCGACCAAAACGCCGCGCAAATCGCCGCCGATAGGGCGGAGGACGCGAAGTTCAGGTAACGGGCGATGTTAGGACTCGTATTTTTTAGCATATTTGCGGTCATTCTGCTCGGGGCCGCCGTCGGTGTGATCACGTCGCGCAATCCTGTCTATTCGGCCCTCTTTCTCGTGCTGGCGTTCGTGACGAGTGCTTTTCTATGGATTTTGCTGGAGGCGGAGTTTCTGGCCGTGGTGCTCGTGCTCGTCTACGTTGGCGCGGTTATGGTCCTGTTTCTGTTCGTCGTCATGATGCTGGATATAAATGCCGAGGAAATGAAAGAGGGCTTTACGCGTTATGCACCACTCGGTGTGCTGGTTGCGTTCATTATGGTTGCCGAACTTGCGACCGTATTCTGGGTTCGCAACGCCGGGCTGCCGATGCTGGAGAACCCGGCGCCGCACGATGCCGGCTACAGCAACACGAAGGAACTCGGTGCTGTCCTCTACACGGAGCACGTTTACGCGTTCGAATTAGCGGCTTTCGTTTTGCTCTTGGCTATCGTCGCGGCGATTGTGCTGACCATGCGGCGTCGACCGGGCGTCAAGGTACAGGATATTTCAGCCCAGGTCAGCGTGCGGCGCGAAGATCGCGTGCGGCTCGTGAAAATGGATGCGGAGACCGATTGACCCGCATGGTTACGCTCACGCACTACCTGACCCTCTCGGCGATCCTGTTCGCGCTCAGTGTCGCAGGAATATTCCTGAATCGGAAGAATGTGATTCTGTTGCTCATGTGCATTGAACTCATGTTGCTTGCCGTTAATTTCAACTTCATCGCATTCTCGCGGTATCTTGGTGATACGGCGGGGCAGGTATTCGTTTTCTTTATCCTGACTGTCGCGGCGGCCGAATCCGCGATCGGTCTGGCGATTCTTGTCGTCCTGTTCCGGGCCCGCAGTTCCATCAACGTGCAGGACCTGGATTCGATGCGAGGATGACGATTTATCTAACGATTGTCCTGAGTCCGTTGATCGCAGCCATTCTGGCCGGCATGTTTAGCCGCCCGATCGGGCGTGCTGGCGCGCATTGGGTCACGATCATCGGTGTCGCGATTTCGTTTGGATTGTCTTTGCAGGTCCTTAAGACCCAGTTTGTCGATGGGGCCGGGCCATTTAACGGCAGCGTCTACACTTGGCTCGTGACCGACGGCATCCGCATGGAAATCGGCTTTCTGATCGATCGTCTGTCGGCGCTCATGATGACGGTCGTCACGTTTGTGTCGCTCATGGTGCATGTCTACAGCATCGGATATATGCGTGACGATCCCGGCTACCAGCGGTTTTTCAGTTATATCTCACTGTTTACGTTCGCGATGCTCATGCTCGTCATGGCGAATAATTTCCTGCAGCTGTTCTTCGGCTGGGAGGCTGTCGGGGTCGTTTCTTATCTGTTGATCGGGTTCTGGTATACGCGGCCGGCGGCAATTTTTGCGAGTCTAAAGGCGTTCCTCATCAACCGGGTTGGGGATTTCGGGTTTCTGCTCGGTATCGCGACACTCGTGTATTTCACCGGCAGCCTCGATTATGAGGAGGTATTCAGTCAGGCCGAGTCTTTGCAGTCGCAGTCGCTCGAAGTGTTCGACGGCACGTTCTGGTCCGCACTGACCGTGGCGTGCATCTTGCTGTTCATCGGGGCGATGGGTAAGTCGGCGCAGATGCCGCTGCATGTCTGGTTGCCCGATTCGATGGAGGGCCCGACGCCGATATCGGCACTGATTCACGCGGCCACGATGGTTACGGCTGGCGTTTTTATGGTCGCGCGCATGTCGCCGCTATTCGAATATTCCGAGGCTGCGCTGACCGTCGTGCTCGTGATCGGTGCAACGACGGCGTTGTTTACCGGGTTTCTGGGTATCGTACAAAACGATATCAAGCGGGTCATTGCTTATTCGACCCTGTCGCAACTCGGCTATATGATGGTAGCGCTCGGCGCTTCAGCCTACGCGGCCGGTATTTTTCACCTCATGACCCATGCCTTTTTCAAGGCGCTGCTATTCCTCGCGGCTGGCTCGGTCATCATCGGGCTGCACCATGAGCAGGATATCCGTCGCATGGGCGGCCTCAGGAAATACATGCCGGTTACCTACTGGACCAGCCTGGTCGGATCACTCGCGTTGATCGGTTTCCCGGGATTCTCCGGGTTCTTTTCGAAAGATGCGTTGATCGAGGCCGTCGGGCACGCGAACAGAGCCGGATCAGACTTCGCTTATTTCTGTGTCCTCGCCGGCGTTTTCGTCACTGCACTGTATTCGTTTCGATTGTTCTTTCTCGTGTTCCACGGGCCGGAGCGCATCGATGAAGATGCTCGCGGTCATCTGCGCGAGTCGCCCTGGGTCATCACCCTGCCGCTAGTTTTGTTAGCCATTCCGTCTGTCATCATCGGCTGGCCGACGATCGGCCCGCTGCTGTTCGACGACTTCTTCGGCAATTCTATTTTTGTGTTGCCGGCAAATGATGTCCTGGCCGAAATGGGGCGCAATTTTCACGGTGCGATGGGCTTCCTGCTACATGGCCTTGCATCGCCGGTCGTCTACCTCATGTCGGCGGGCGTCGCAACGGCATGGTACCTATATCTCTACAAGCCCGCGCTGCCGGACCAGCTGCGCGAGCGTTTCGGTGGGCTCTATAAATTACTGGCAAATAAATTTTACTTCGACGACTTCAACCAGAAGGTCATCGTTCGGGGCGCGCTGGTACTTGGCAACGGGTTCTGGAAGATCGGCGACGTTACGATTATTGACGGTGTTCTGGTGAACGGGAGCGCGCGGGCTGTCGGGTGGTTTTCATCCGTGATCAGGCAGATGCAAACGGGATACCTCTATACGTATGCGTTCGTAATGATTATTGGCCTCGCTATGTTGATTGGCTGGTTGCTGCTGAGTTAGCAGAGCAGCCGTAAGTTTGGAGAACATGGGACTGCTAAGCTTTTTAACCTGGTTGCCGATACTTGGCGGGTTGCTCGTGCTGGTTACGGGCCGCGGCGATCTGGTCGATGGCGGCGGGTTTCGTCCGGAACGCTGGCTGGCGCTGGCCATCGCGGCCATAACCTTTTCGTTCAGCTTGGCACTTTACCTGGGGTTCGATACGTCGTTGGCGACGATGCAGTTCGTGGAGCGCACTCCGTGGATCCAGGCCTTTCGCGTCGAATATTTTTTAGGCGTTGATGGAATCTCCATGCCTTTGATTTTGTTGACAACTTTCCTGACCCCCTTGATCGTGATCGCGAGTTGGGACGTGATCAAGAAGAAGCCGGCGCAATACTTCGGTTCGTTCCTGATCCTCGAGGGCCTGATGATCGGGGTTTTTTCGGCGCTCGACGCATTGCTGTTTTATGTTTTCTGGGAGGCGATGCTGATCCCGATGTTTATTATCATCGGTGTCTGGGGCGGCGAGCGGCGCGTTTATGCAACGCTGAAATTCTTCTTGTTTACCTTCCTCGGTTCGGTTTTCATGCTCGTTGCGATAATTTACCTGTATGTACAGACCGGTAGCTACAATATCCTGGTGTTCCACGCGCTGCCGCTCACCATGCAGCAGCAGATTCCGATTTTCCTCGCGTTCCTGATCGCGTTTGCGGTCAAAGTGCCGATGTGGCCGGTGCACACCTGGCTGCCGGACGCACACGTCGAGGCGCCGACCGGCGGCTCGGTTATCTTGGCTGCGGTCCTGCTCAAGATGGGCGGTTACGGCTTCCTGCGTTTCAGCCTGCCGATCACGCCGGATGCGAGCCAGTCGCTCGATATTTTCATGATCGCCTTGTCTCTCGTCGCCGTGGTCTATATCGGTTTCGTTGCACTCGTGCAGCAGGACATGAAAAAGCTCATCGCCTATTCCTCGATTGCACACATGGGCTTTGTCACACTTGGCTTTTTTGTCGCCTGGGCCATCTTCAACCGGTCGGGCGGTCTGGACGGCATCGCCATGGGCATCACGGGCGGCCTCGTGCAGATGATTTCTCACGGCCTTATTTCCGCGGCGCTGTTTTTCTGTGTCGGGGTCATGTATGACCGGCTGCATAGCCGACAGATCTCCGACTATGGCGGCGTGGTCAATACCATGCCGAAGTTTGCGGCGCTCATGGTCTTTTTCGCCCTCGCAAACGCCGGGCTGCCCGGAACATCGGGCTTTGTCGGGGAATTCCTCGTTATCCTGAGCAGTTTCAGGGCCAACGTCTGGTATGCGGTGCTGGCGGCGACAACGCTCATACTCGGTGCGGCGTATACGCTCTGGATGATCAAACGCGTCATTTTCGGCGCCGTAGCGAACGAGGGCGTTGCGTCGTTGCGGGACCTCAATGGCCGCGAGTTTTTGGTACTCGGCCTGTTGGCGATATTCGTTTTGGGCCTCGGGGTGTGGCCGGCGCCACTCGTGGATGTCGTGTCGGCGACGGTGGAGAACCTGGTGATTCACATTACCCAGTCGAAACTATAGGCCATGGATAACTGACGATGGCATTCGCGACACCCGAACTCGCCCCGGCGATGACCGAGATCGTACTCGCGTGCGGGATATGCGTCGTGCTCCTCATCGATCTGTTCGTCTCGGACCGCTGGCGTGATGTGACCTACCTGGTCTCGATGGTGGTGCTGGCGTTGTCGGCCTATGCGGCCGGCGGCATTGGCCTGGACGGGCAGTCGATTACGTTCAGCGGCAGTTTCATTGCCGATCCGGTGGCTCGTGTCCTGAAGTTGTTCACGATCGCGGTCGTTGCGACGGTGTTTCTTTATTCCAGATATTACTTGCGGGAGCAACAGATCCACAAAGGCGAATTTTATTTATTGGGCCTGTTCGCCTTACTCGGCATCATGGTCATGATCTCGGCTTACAGCCTTTTGACCATGTATCTGGGGCTCGAAATCCTGTCGTTGTCCTTGTATGCCCTCATCGCGTTTGACCGCGAGTCACCGGTCGCGGCCGAGGCCGCGATAAAGTACTTCGTCCTCGGTGCGATCGCGTCGGGGTCCCTCCTGTACGGCATATCGCTAATATACGGCATGACCGGGACGCTCCAGATTTCGGAAATCAGCGCATCGCTGAGCCGTGCCGGTCCGAATGAGGTCGTCACACTGGTCGGTCTGGCGTTCATTCTCGTCGGGGTTGGTTTTAAATTCGGCGCCGTGCCGTTTCATATGTGGTTGCCGGATGTCTATCAGGGCGCGCCGACCTGCGTGACGCTTTTTATCGGCACTGTCCCGAAACTTGCCGCCTTCGCATTGGCGCTTCGCGTACTCGTCGAGGCACTCGGCCCGATTGCGCCAAGCTGGGAGCCGATGCTCATGGTGCTGGCCGTACTGTCGCTCGGCATCGGCAATGTGGTCGCGATCGCGCAGACAAATATCAAGCGTATGCTGGCGTATTCGACGATCGGGCACGTCGGGTTTATTCTCCTCGGCCTGCTGACCGGCACCAATCACGGCCTGCAGGCGGCACTGTTCTACACCATCGTCTACGTGATCATGGCCGCGGCCGCTTTCGGTGTCGTGATCGCGCTGAGCCGCCGCGGTTTCGATCCCGATCGCATCGAGGACTTCAAGGGCCTGAATCAGCGCAGCCCGTTGATGGCGCTGATCATGCTGTTGGTCATGTTCAGCATGATCGGCGCGCCCCCACTGGCCGGTTTTTATGCCAAATGGTGGGTGCTGGCGGTGCTCATCAACGCCGGACATGTCTGGCTGGCGCTCGTGGCGGTCGTGTTTTCAGTGATTGGCGCCTTTTACTACTTGCGCGTCGTTAAATTCATGTATTTCGATGATGTCGCCGATGCGGTCGCGCTCCGGGCGCCCATCGATCTGCGGGTGGTACTGAGCCTTAACGGGCTGCTCCTGCTTTGGCTCGGGTTGTTTCCTGATGCGCTGATCGCGATTTGCGCGCGGGCGATTACCTGAGTTTCGGGGGTACGGACGGCGTGTCCCACGCCCTTGAAGCATTATTTAATATAGTATATAAAATATTGTTTTTTATATACAAAATGACTTTTATTTGGCCTCGGAGCCGCACTTTTGGGCGGTTGATAGGATCCGAATAAATCGGTAATATCCTCGTCCTGCGGATGCGGGGTGGAGCAGTCTGGCAGCTCGTCGGGCTCATAACCCGAAGGTCGCAGGTTCAAATCCTGCCCCCGCTACCACGACTGGATGGTAAGGCCCCGCATGGGGCTTTTTATTTGGATCGGAGCGGCGCGCGATGCGATGGCGATGCGCCGAGCCGGGCAGGGAGAAGAACGACAAGTGGGCCATGGGCCCATTTTTTGTGCCCAGGTACGGATGAGCGATGAGCGCAACGCGGAAGAAATTGATCGGCCTGCTTGAGCCGGCGGTCGAGGCGATGGGCTATGAGCTCGCGGACCTGGAGCTGAGCGTCGGGCACGGTAATGGTGTGTTGAGGTTGTTTATCGATCAGGAAGAGGGCATCAGCCTGGAGGACTGCGAAGCCGTGAGTCACCAGGTCAGTGGGCTTCTGGATCTGGAGAATCCGATTACGGTCGCCTATCGCCTCGAGGTGTCATCGCCGGGACTGGATCGCAAGCTCGTGAAGCCGGAGCACTTCGACCGGTTCACGGGTTCGCTGATCAGGACGAGATTTAAAAAGTTGGTAAACGGCCGCCGCCGGATAACGGGACGTCTGCTGAGCCGGGAAGGTGAAAAGTTGCTGGTGCAGTTGAAAGACGAAGTCTGTTCGATTGCCCTGTCGGATATAGAGGTGGCCCGATTGGTGCCGGAAGAATCATGAGTAAAGAAATATTAACGGTAGTTGAAGTCGTTTCGAATGAGAAAGGCGTCGAAGAGGAGATAATCTTTGAGGCGATCGAACTCGCGCTCGCGTCGGCGACGCGTAAGCGTCGTGGCGAGGAAATTGACGTGCGGGTGAGTATCGATCGCGAGACCGGCGAATACGAATCATTTCGACAATGGATGGTGTTCGCCGACGATTCAGATGAACTCGAGTTTCCCGACCGCGAGCTGCGGATGATCGACGCCGTTGACATAGATCCCAATGCGCAACCCGGCAGTTATGTGGAAGAGCCAATCGATTCGGTCGAATTTGGCCGCATCGGCGCGCAGACGGCCAAGCAGGTCATCGTGCAGAAGGTTCGCGAGGCGGAGCGGGTCAAGACCGTAGAGGAGTACCAGGCGCGAGAAGGCGAACTCCTGAGCGGGATCGTAAAACGCGTGGATCGCAACGGTGTTTATCTAGACCTTGGCAGCAACGCCGAGGGCTTCATTCCGCGCGAGGAAATGATTCAGCGCGAGCCCGTGCGCCCGCAGGATCGGCTAAAAGCACTGTTGCACGAGGTTCGTTCCGAGCCCCGGGGTCCGCAATTGTTTATGACGCGTTCGTCTCCCGAATTTCTGTTGGAACTGTTCAAGATCGAGGTACCCGAAGTCGGCCAGGGCCTGATCGAGATTATCGGCGCGGCACGGGATCCGGGTCTCAGGGCCAAGATCGCGGTAAAGAGTAATGAGCCGCGCATCGATCCAGTCGGCGCCTGTGTCGGCATGCGCGGCTCGCGTGTGCAGGCGGTCTCTAATGAATTGGCAGGCGAGCGCGTCGATATCATTCTCTGGAACGAGAATCCGGCGCAGTTCGTCATTAACGCGATGTCACCGGCTGAAGTGACTTCGATCGTGGTCGATGAAGAGGCGCACAGCATGGACGTGGCCGTGGAAGAGGACAAGCTTTCACAGGCCATCGGTCGCGGCGGTCAGAACATTCGGCTGGCCAGCCAGTTGACGGGCTGGGAACTCAATGTCATGACCGAAGCGGACGCCGAAGAGAAGAGCGAGGACGAGGCGCGTGTATTGCTCGACATGTTCAAGAAGCAGCTCGATGTTGACGATACCGTTGCCCTCATTCTCGTGCAGGAAGGCTTCTCGAGCATCGAGGAGATTGCCTACGTGCCGACGGCGGAACTGACAGGCGTCGAGGAATTCGACGAGACCATCGTCGAGGAACTCAGGAATCGTGCCCGGGACCTGCTGTTGACCCAGGCGATCGTAAGCGAAGAAGACATCGATAAAACTGAGCCGGCGGAAGACCTTCTGGAATTGGAGGGCATGGATCGCGCGCTCGCTTTTGTATTGGCAAGTAAGGGTATCGTGACCCGTGAGGATTTGGCGGAACAGTCAGTCGGCGACCTGGAAGAAATCGATGAACTCGAAAGCGAGCGGGCCGCCGTATTGATCATGACCGCGCGTGCGCCCTGGTTTGAGCAGGAAGATGAGGCAACCGGCTCGTAGTGCGCGAGTCAAGACGGAGCAGTCTTTTATGTCCGATGTGACGATTTCACAGTTTGCTGAGGTTTTGAAGGTACCCGTCGAGCGTCTTTTGAGTCAGCTCGAAGAGGCGGGCATTGACAATCGAGGCGCCGATTCCGTCATCAGCGACGAGGCCAAGATGGACCTGCTGACCTATCTGCGTCGCAGCCACGGCCGTAAGGGCGACGCGCTCACGGCTGCGCCATCGAAGATCACGTTGCAGCGGCGCTCACAGACCGAATTGAAGCTTGCCGGGACGCAGGGCCGATCGCGGACAGTCAGTGTCGAGGTACGCATGAAGCGAACCTACATCAAACGCGATGTGCTTGAGGAGGCGGCCCGTAAAGAACAGGAAGAACTCGATGTGAGCAAGCGCGAGGAACAGGAGCGCATCGAAGCGGAACAGCGCGCCGAAGAGGCGGCCCGGGTAGAGAAGGCCGAGCGTGAAGCAGAGGAGAAACGCAAGGCAGATGAAGGCGCACGTCAGGAGGACCAGGCTCGTCAGGCCGAGGAGACGCGCAAGAGTGAAGAGGAGGAACGCGCCCGCCAGGGAAAACTGGCGATGCTCGATACCCAGGCAAAGATAGATCGGGACCCGCAGGGACGCAAGCCAACACAGGACGATGGCCGGCGCAAATCCGGCGGGGAAAAGGGTACGCGCTACGGGCGCAAGGAACTCCATGTCGCGGGCGACGTACGGCGCCGCAAGAAGCGCCGCTCGCGTCGGCGACCTGTCGCCGTTTCCACGGATTCTCAACACGGATTCGAAATGCCGACCGCGCCGGTCGTGCACGAAGTGGAAATTCCCGAATCCATCAAAGTCGCGGACCTGGCCCAGAAAATGGCAGTCAAGGCGAATGATGTCATCAAAATCATGATGCACATGGGCGTGATGGCGACGATCAATCAGGTCATCGATCAGGATACGGCCGTACTCGTCGTCGAAGAAATGGGTCATGTTGCCAAGCCGATCACGGAAGGCGGCCTCGAAGAGGAAATCCTGGGTGCCACGGAGGTCAAGGGCGAAGCGGTGCCGCGCGCGCCGGTCGTGACGATCATGGGGCATGTCGATCACGGCAAAACCTCGTTGCTCGACTACATCAGGCGAACAAAGGTCGCCGCTAACGAGGCGGGCGGCATCACCCAGCACATCGGCGCGTATCACGTGAATACGGCCAAGGGCCCGATTACGTTTCTCGATACGCCGGGTCATGCGGCATTCACGGCCATGCGGGCCCGCGGAGCGCAGGTCACGGACATCGTTATTCTCGTCGTCGCAGCGGACGATGGCGTCAAACCGCAGACGGAGGAAGCCATCGCGCATGCCAAAGCGGCCGAAGTGCCGATCGTCGTGGCCGTCAATAAGATTGACAAGCCGGAGGCTGACCCCGACCGCGTGCGTAACGAACTGGCTGCCAAGGAAGTGGTGCCGGAGGATTGGGGCGGCGACGTGTTATTCGTCAATGTTTCGGCGGTGACGGGCGAGGGCATCGAGCCTTTACTCGACGCGATCCTGTTGCAGGCCGAGTTGCAGGACGTGAAGGCCATTGCCGAAGGGCCGGCAGCCGGAGTGGTTATTGAATCGACGCTCGAAAAGGGCCGCGGTGCCGTTGCGACCGTACTCGTGACGCGGGGGTGCCTGAAGCAGGGCGATTCGATCGTGGCCGGTCAGGAATACGGACGCGTGCGCAGTATGCTGGACGAGTCGGGCCACCAGGTTCGGGAAGCTGGGCCGTCGATGCCGGTGGCGATACTGGGCCTGTCTGGTACGCCCAACGCCGGCGACGACGTGTTGGTGCTTGAGGACGAGCGCAAGGTGCGGGAACTGGCGGAATTCAGGCACACGAAGGACAGGGAGATGACGCTCGCCCAGCAACAGGCCGGTAAGCTCGAGGATGTTTTCAGCCGGATGCAGGCTGCGGCGGTCGAGACTGTACATGTCTTGATCAAGGCGGACGTGCACGGCAGTTCCGAGGCGCTGCGCGACGCCTTGCTGCAGCTCGGCAATGACGAAGTCGAGGTTAAAGTCGTCACCAGCGGTGTCGGCGGCATCACCGAATCCGACGTCAATCTTGCCGCCGCTTCCAAGGCGAGGATCATCGGCTTTAATGTTCGCGCCGATGCGCCGGCCAGAACCGCGGTTAAGGAGACCGGCGTCGACATCCGCTACTACAGCATTATTTATGAAGCGATCGACGACATTAAGGCGGCAGTCGTCGGCCTGCTCGCACCGGAAATCCGCGAAGAGATCGTAGGACTGGCCGAGGTCAAGGAAGTGTTTACGTCGCCGAAGCTCGGGGACATCGCCGGTTGTCTCGTCGCCGACGGGTATGTGCGTCGCAGTAGCCCGATCAGGGTGTTGCGCGATAACGTCGTCGTTTACGAGGGTGAGCTTGAATCTCTGCGGCGCTTCAAGGATGACGTCAATGAAGTCCGCGCTGGAACCGAATGCGGCATCGGCGTGAAAAACTATAACGACATCAAGCCGGGCGACCAGATCGAATGTTACGAGCGTGTCGAGGTCGCGAGAACACTCTAATTTTTTATGCCACGCGATTTCCACCGCAGCCGCAGGATAGCAGATCAGATTCAGAGAATTTTGAGCGATGTCATGCGGACCGATGTTCGTGATCCGCGATTACGCGGCGCGATTATAACCGCCGTCGATGTGTCCCGCGATCTGAGTGTCGCTTGGGTTTATTTTACGTCGCTTGACGGTGAACTGAACCCGGAGGAGCTTGGTAAAGCGTTTGACTCGGCCATGGGATTCTTACGCGGTCAGGTCGCGAAAGAGCTCACTGTTCGTCAGGTACCGGAATTGCGGTTTCGGTATGACAAATCACTGCAGCAGGGTTCGGCGATGGATCAGCTCATTGACCGAGCGGTAGAGAGCGATGAGCGCAACAGAGACAACGCCAAAGACGATGCAGACTAACGAGCCCAGTAATAAACAGAGCCACAAGCGGACGGTCGATGGCCTGCTGCCGTTGGACAAACCGACCGGCCTGACTTCGAACCGCGTCTTGCAGCAAGTCAAGCGCCTGTTCGGCGCGCGTAAAGCGGGTCATACCGGCAGTCTCGATCCATTGGCGAGTGGGATGCTGCCGATCTGTTTTGGTCAGGCAACCAAGCTGTCAGGCTATTTGCTCGGCGCCGACAAGACTTACCTCGTGACGGCGAAATTCGGCGCCAAGACCGATACAGCGGATGCCGATGGCCGGATTATCGCCGGTTCCGTGCGCGAAGAAGTTCGCCGCGATGAATTGGAAGAAGCGCTGCAAGCGTATCGCGGCGAGATCCAGCAAATACCGCCGATGTACTCGGCGCTGAAAATAAATGGTAAGCGGCTGTACGAATTGGCGCGCGAAGGCAAGGCCGTGCCGCGCGAACCGCGTACTGTCCGGATTCACGCGCTGACGGTCGAAAAATTCGATCTCCGTGAACCCGTGCTGCGAGTTCGGTGCAGCAAGGGCACTTATATCAGGACGCTGGTCGAGGATATTGCCGAAACGGCTGGGACCCTCGGCCACGTCATCGCTCTGCGGCGACTGAGCGTGTATCCATTCGGCGTCGGCGACCTCGTGAGCATGGATGAGTTGCTGGCGGCCGCCGAGGGCGGCCTCGAGGCGCTGGACCGGTTCCTGCTGCCCCTGGACCAGGCTATCGCCGATTGGCCGGCCGTGTACCTGAATAAGGAGGAATCGTATTACCTCCGCCAGGGACATTCTGTTAACGCGAGTCCGGGCCCTGAAGCAGGGCTCGTGCGCCTGTATGACGGCAGACGGTTGTTTCTGGGCATCGGGGAGGTCATGGTGGATGGCCGCATCGCGCCGAAGCGCTTGTTTCCGGGCCTCGGCGCCGGGCCGGCCTGATCGATTTTTGGGCTGTATCTCTCTGATTTCTGCGGGTACAATACCGCGCGAAATCAAAGGATCAAAATAGTGAGCGCCTGCGAAAAGGCGAATAGGAGATCGGTATAATGTCTCTCTCGGGAGCGGAAAAAAGCAGTATCATTGATGAGTATCGATTGGACGAATCCGATACCGGTTCTCCGGAAGTTCAGGTTGCGTTGCTGTCCGCACGCATTACCGAACTGACAGAACATTTTAACGTACACAAAAAAGATCACCATTCGCGGCAAGGGTTGTTGCAGATGGTAAACAAGCGGCGGAAGCTTCTTGATTACCTGAAGGATAGGGATAGCAATCGCTATCGCGCTTTAATATCGCGCCTCGGTTTGCGCCGCTAGGCCTGCCGCCAGACCCGAATATTCAGCAAGCGCTGACGCCCATCGAATCCGGCGCTGTCAGCATTTACGCACACCATCATTTTATACAGGAATCCAAATAGTGTCATCTGTTAAGAAGTCATTTCAATACGGTGATCATGAAGTCACCATCGAAACGGGCGAGATCGCCCGCCAGTCCACCGCCTCGGCCCTGGTCAGGATGGACGACACTGTGGTGCTCGTCACGGCCGTGGGTCGGAAGGAAGCCGATGCCGGCCGCCCGTTTTTCCCGCTGACTGTAAATTATCAGGAAAAAACCTACGCGGCCGGCAAGATTCCGGGCGGGTTCTTCAAGCGCGAGGGCCGTCCGAGTGAAAAGGAAACTCTGACATCGCGATTGATCGACCGTCCGATTCGCCCGCTGTTCCCGAAGGGGTTCATGAACGAGATTCAAATCGTCGCGACGGTCATGTCCATCAACCCGGAGGTTAATCCCGACATACCCGCGATCCTCGGCACGTCGGCGGCGCTGGCGTTGTCTGGTATACCGTTCGCCGGGCCAATCGGCGGCGCGCGCGTCGGTTATATCAATGATGAATTCGTACTCAACCCGACGAACAGTCAACTCGGCGAATCAAAACTCGATCTCGTCGTCGCGGGCACGGCCAATGCCGTTCTGATGGTCGAATCGCAAGCCGATGTGTTGTCCGAGAAGGTCATGCTCGATGCGGTCATTTTCGGCCACGAACAGATGCAAACGGCCATCACGGCGATTCAGGAACTGGCCAGCGAAGCCGGCCAGCCTGCCTGGGAGTGGGAAGCGCCGGCGGTGGATCCCGCCCTCGGCGACGCCGTGGTCACTCAGGCCGAAGCGGCCCTGACCGAAGCTTATACGATCAGTGACAAACAGGCGCGTTACTCCCGGATCGCCGACATCAAGGCGGCAGCGTTTGAAGCCCTGACTGGTGGTGAGGACGCCGCGTGGGCCGGTGACGACGTCAGCGGCGAGTTCGGCAAACTCGAGAGCCGCATCGTTCGCGATCGGGTCCTGGCTGGCGAGAAGCGCATCGACGGGCGTGACGTCAAGACGGTTCGCCCGATCACCGTTCGCACCGGCATTTTGCCGCGCGCCCACGGTTCGGCTCTGTTTACGCGCGGTGAAACGCAGGCTATTGTGGCTGCGACACTGGGTACGGATCGCGATGCGCAGATTATCGATGCGCTTGAAGGCGAAACGCGTGATCGCTTCATGCTGCATTACAATTTTCCACCCTATTGTGTCGGTGAGACCGGGTTTATGGGTTCGCCCAAGCGCCGGGAGATTGGCCACGGTCGTCTGGCGCGCCGCGGCATCAGTGCGGTGCTGCCGAGCGCCGAGGAATTTCCGTACGTGATTCGCGTTGTTTCGGAAATCACCGAGTCGAACGGTTCGAGTTCCATGGCCTCTGTCTGCGGCACGAGCCTGGCACTCATGGACGCCGGTGTGCCGCTCAAGGCGCCGGTGGCCGGCGTGGCCATGGGCCTTATCAAGGACGGTGATCGCTACCAGGTCCTGACCGATATTCTCGGTGATGAAGATCACCTTGGTGATATGGATTTCAAGGTAGCTGGCACGACCGAGGGTATCACCGCTCTCCAGATGGACATTAAGATCGATGGCATCACGCGCGAGATCATGGAGAGCGCGCTCAGTCAGGCGAGGGAAGGCCGGCTGCATATTCTTGCTGAGATGGCGAAAGTCATCGACAAGGCACGTGAAGAGATGTCCGAATGGGCGCCGACGATCATTACCATGCATATCGATCCAGAGAAGATCCGCGATGTGATCGGCAAGGGCGGCTCCGTGATCCGATCAATCACCGAGGAAACCGGTGCCACAATTGATATCGAGAATGACGGTACGATCAAGATTGCGTCGGTCGAGGGCCAGGCCGGGCGCGATGCCAAGCAGCGTATCGAATTGATTACCGCCGATATTGAAGTCGGCCAGATCTACGAGGGCCGTGTTGCGCGGTTGATGGACTTCGGTGCATTCGTGACGATTCTGCCCGGCAAAGACGGTCTGGTGCATATTTCGCAGATTTCAGAAGAGCGTGTCGAACGTGTCAGTGACAAGCTGTCCGAAGGCGATATCATTCGCGTCAAGGTTCTTGAGGTCGACCGCCAGGGCAGGGTGCGCCTGAGTATGCGCGACCTCGAGGATGACGCCGCTTGAGCGATGTCGGGTCTTGGCGACCGCCAGGTCAGCTCTGAGACCATTTTCGCTCTTGACACCTTTTACAGGTTGGCACTTGCGATCTTGGTGCCGCTGACGGCAGACGTCAGGTGCTCTGGTAGCTCGGGATCATAGTTCCCGTACGATAGCCGGATGATGTTGGCGAGAAACTCCGGCTTGAGGAGCTGGGAAGCCGTCCGCTGTGAGTCTTCAAGGATTTGCAGCAACACCGTCGTCGTGATGTCTTCCTGTGTCGCCTGCTCCATGACCTTGATGTTGTCCCCGGCGATAATCAGTTCACGCAATTCGTCGAGGTTCACATACCGGCTTTGCGTGGTGTCGTAGAGCCGTCGATTTACGTATTTGCGTATCAATTTCGGCTGTTTCATAATGAAACCCCCGGTTAATGAATGGCTTTTACTCGAGCCTGTTATCTATTTTCGACCGTGATGACACCGACAAGTTCGTCGCACAGCGTCATCACTCCAGATCATTGTCGATCAAACCGGCCGCATGATTCAAGTTGTGAATCAACTCCACGTGAAATAATAAAAAAACGTTTAAAAACAGATATTTATATATTATTTATCACAATTTGATTTAATAGTATTTCGAGCGGTTCTCGAGCGCCGTGTGAGCGGTGCCAGCTGCCAGTTCGATCGTGCCCACGACCAGATTTCAGCCACGGGCGCCGTGCTGAGCTTTGCCGGCGGTGCCTGAGCGAGAAATTCGAGACAACGATAGAGATTTTTTGCTGGTGTTGCGTTGTCGACGGGCGTGGCCCCGGTCTGTTTGCTGAGTTTTTCACCGGTCGGGTTCACGGCGACCGGCACGTGGCCATAGGCCGGTGTGTCGAAATCGAGGGCTTGCTGCAAATAGATCTGCGCGGGCGTGAAGTCAAGCAGATCGTCGCCGCGGATGATTTCACTGATCCCCTGATCATGATCGTCGACGACAACGGCCAGTGTGTACGCGATCAAGCCGTCCGCGCGCCGGATGATGAAATCACCGATATCCCGCTCGACGACGCATTCGACGCGCCCCCGCACCCGGTCGTCGAAGGTGATCGCGCGACCGGATGTGCGCAGCCGTATGGCATGCGGCTGGGCCGGCTCAGCGAGGCGTCGCTCGCGACAGGTGCCCGGATACACCGGGCCGAGCGAACCGGTCTGCGCGGTCGCCCGTACTTGCTGCCGCGAACAGATGCAGGTGAAAGCAAGATTTTGGTCGAGCAGCGAATTCACGACGGCTTCGAAGCGATCAAGGTGCCGGCTCTGATAAATGATTTCGCCGGTCCATTGAAAGCCGTGCGCGCGCAAGGTCTCGATAATTTGATCCGCAGCGCCGGGCATTTCTCGCGGCGGATCGATGTCCTCTATGCGCAGCAACCAGTCGCCGCCAGCCGACAGTGCCTGCAGGTAACTGGCGGTGGCAGCGACCAGGGAGCCGAAATGCAGGGGCCCTGTGGGCGACGGAGCGAAGCGGCCCCTGTAACTCGAGGTGGCCCTTGCTCTATCGATACGGTGTTTATTATCTATACTGGTCGTCGCGGTCCGAAAACTGGCGTTCAGCGAGTTCCCGGCGCTCCTGTGCCTCGACGCATAAGGTTGCGACAGGCCGGGCCTCGAGGCGTTGCAGGCCGATTTCCTCACCGGTTTCCTCGCAGAAACCGTAGGCGCCGTCGTCGATACGCCCCATGGCCTGGGCGATCTTCTTGAGCAACTTGCGTTCGCGGTCCCGGGTCCGCAGTTCCAGTCCGAATTCGGATTCCTGGGTCGCCCGATCGTTCGGGTCCGGGAAATTAGCGGCTTCATCCTGCATGTGATGCACGGTGCGGTCGACTTCATCCATGAGCTCAGTTTTCCAGGCCGTCAGGATCTTCCCGAAATGAATAAGCTGAGCACCGTTCATGTATTTCTCGCCCTTCCTCGGCCGGTAGGGCTTGATTCCGTGGAAGGCAAATTCGCCGCTCACGGCTTTTCTCCGTCGCTGGCCGGTGCCGTTGGTGCTCCTCGCCCTGGCTGGCATTTTACCGGTCGGTTTTTTCTTTGTTGCCGGTTTCCTGGAAGGCCTCTTTTTGGACGTCTTCTTCGAAGCTTTCTTCTTCGAAGGCTTTTTCTTCGCAGCCTTCTTTTTGGAAGGCCTCTTCTTGCTCACCCGCTTCTTGGCCACCTTCTTTTTCGCGACCTTTTTCCGGGCCACTTTCTTTTTAGAGGCCCTTTTCTTAGCGATTTTCTTCCTGGAGGCAGGTCTAGTCGATTTCCGAGCAGCCTTTTTCCTCGAGGATTTTTTCTTCACCACCATGCGTATGTATCCGAACGGTATAAAACAACCGCCGGATTATACAGATGGTGGGCGGACATTAAAGGGTTAATTTTATCTTCCGGGGTTTTCGCGCCGCGGCGGCCAGGGCGCCAGACCGGCCCGGTCAGCCTGCCGAAGCCGGCGTCCAGCCGCTCGCTCGGTGCTCGGTCACGACGGTCGTGCCGATGCCGCCCCGGACGTTGAAACGGGCTGAAAGGCGCATGAAACGCGGCTGGAGCGCCTGGACGAGGTCGTTCAATATGCGGTTGGTCACGGCTTCATGGAAGGTGCCGATGGTGCGATACGACCAGACGTAGAGCTTCAGGGACTTGAGTTCGATGCATCGTTCGTCGGGGACGTATTCGAGGTCCAGGACTGCAAAATCGGGTTGGCCGGTCTTCGGGCAAAGGCACGTAAATTCAGGGATATTGATCCGTATGGTGTAATCCCGGCCCGGATTCGGGTTGTCGAACACCTCCAGCAGTGACTCGGGACGGTCGATGGATTCGGGGTTGATTTTCGCGCTCATATCGCTCGGCGGGGCGCAGCGGCCGTTAGATGTCTTGCAGGGATTTTTACTTTACACTACCCGTTGTGCGCAGACCATGGGGCTGACTTGGCAATCAGCCCGTGGCGGGCGATATTAAGCCCGGTTGTTTTGTTGAATACGGGGGGTGCATGTTGCGCTTCGGGGGAGATCCGTGCTTGAGCAACGGCAATTATATGGCCGGCCGGATGGGTTGCTGATTCGATGCGACTCAGCAAGATAAAGCTGGCCGGCTTCAAATCCTTTGTCGACCCGACGCCGATTTATTTTCCCGGCGACGTGGTTGGCATCGTCGGCCCGAATGGCTGCGGCAAGTCCAATATCATCGACGGTATACGCTGGGTTATGGGGGAGTCCTCGGCCAAGCACCTGCGCGGCGACTCGATGGCCGACGTGATCTTCAACGGCTCTTCGTCCCGCCAGCCGGTCGGCACTGCGAGCGTCGAACTGTTCTTCGATAACTCTGACGGCACAATTGGCGGGCAGTTCGCGAAATACAACGAGGTTTGCATCAAGCGGGTCGTGTCGCGCGACGGCATGTCGCAGTATTACCTGAATAATGTCCGTTGCCGTCGCAAGGACATTACGGGCATTTTTCTCGGCACGGGCCTCGGGCCGAGAAGTTACGCGATCATCGAACAGGGGATGATTTCTCGTCTGATCGAGGCGAAACCCGAAGAGATGCGTGTCTTTATCGAAGAGGCTGCCGGTATCTCGAAATATAAGGAACGCCGGCGCGAGACCGAAAATAGGATTCGGCGTACGCGCGACAACCTCGATCGCCTCAATGACCTGCGTGAGGAAATCGAAAAACAGATCACGCACCTGCAACGGCAAGCCAAACAGGCCGAAAGGTACAAGAAGCTGAAGCAGGAAGAGCGCCTGCTCGAAGCAGAGTTGCTTGTGATCCGCCTGAATGATCTGCAGAAGGAACTCGAGCAGCAGGCACTGCAGCTTGCGCAGAAGCAGACCTCCCTCGAGGCCGAAATCGCGGGGCAGCGCGGTATCGAAGCGCAAATCGAACAAGCCCGGCAGGCGCATATCGAGTGTACGGACGCGTTCAATGCAGCACAGGGGCGCTTTTACGGGGTACAGGCCGAAATCTCCAAGCTCGAGCAGTCGATTGCCCATTTCCGCGACACGCGCGAGCGGCAGCGCGAAGATATGGGTCAGGCTGACGCCCAACTCCAGGAAGTTAACCGGACTCTCGACCATGATCAGCAACAGCTCGAGGAACTCGATTCGACCCTGTTACAGCTCGCGCCAGATCTGGAACAGGCCCGTGCCGCCGAGGCGGCGTCGGTTGCAAACCTCAGACTGGTCGAGACGGCACTCGAGCAGTGGCAGGAAACCTGGCACGCGTTCACACTGGAGGCGAAGGAATTTCAGCAGACCAGCCAGGTGGAGGCGACGCGCATCGAACAGTTGGAGGCGCGGTTGGCGCGCCTGCAAAATGAATTCACGGAGGTTGGCGACGAGCAGCAGGGCATTTCGATTCCGCAGCTGGAGGAAAAACTGCTCGGCCATCAGCGCAGCGAGAACAAGGCGAATGAAGTCGTCGAATCGCTGGCCAGGGCGCTGACGGATATCGATCACGAGACGGCGAGCCTGCGCGAGCAGGAGCAGCAGTTCGGCTCCCACCTCGAACGTATTCGCGGCGAACTGGAATCGCGGCGCGGACGTGTGGAAACGCTCGAGTCGCTGCAGGAGGCCGCGCTCGGGCAGGACCAGGAAGAGGTCAATCGCTGGGCCAAACGCGAAAAAGTTGCCGACCGGCCGCGACTCGCAAAGCAACTCGCGGTCGAAAAGCCGTGGGAACAGGCCGTCGAAACTGTGCTCGGCGATTTTCTGCAAGCCATCTGCGTCACGCGCAATGAAGATCATCTGACCCGCCTGCCGAAAGGCGAACTCGCATTGATCGACGGCGGCGAATTGAATATATCGGGGCGCACGTCGGGGCCGACATTGCTGAGCAAGGTCCGACATGCGGGCAGTGCCGCCCGTTTACTGAGTTCCGTGCGTGTTGCTGACAGCCTTGATGATGCGCTCACCATCAGAGCAAAGGCCGGACTCGGTGAAACCGTGATCACGGCTGACGGCATCTGGCTCGGGCATGGCTGGGTCCGGGTCAGCCGCGGCCAAAAGGAAGCGGGCGGCGTGATTATACGTGAGCATGATATTCGCGATCTGCGCGAGCAAATACCGAATTATGAACACCAGATTCAGCAACTAGAAACCGATCGACGCAAGGCCAGGGAGCGTCTGGAGCACCTCGAAAAGGACCGTCACGACACCAATATTAAACACACCACAGCTAATCGCAGGATTGCCGAAACGAAAATGGTTGCGGCTACGCTGCGGCAGGAACTCGATCGCGCCAATGAGCGCCTTACGGTCCTGAGTAGCAGCGACCGGTCGATTCGCCATGAAATTGAGTCTGTTGAGGAGACGATACGGGATGCGCAAGCCTTACTCGCGCATGCAGAAGAGGCGCTCCAAAGGGTAGAGGCGAGGAGCCTCGAACTTCAGGATCAGCGCGAGGGGTTACAGGAGGAATTTGATCGAGCGCGCGCAAAAGCCGACGAGGATCGCGCAACGGTCGGGCGCATCAATGTAGATTATGAGAGCAGGCGTGCTTCGCGCGAATCGGTGAGCACGACCTTGGAGCGGATTCGGACGCAGTGGGAGCAGTTGCAGACGAGAGTCGCGTCGCTGTCAGGCCAGGTTGATGACGGCGATTTGCCACTGGTTCAAATGCAGAAAGATCTCGGCGAGCAACTCGAGCATGAGATTAGCGTCGACCGCGAACTAGGCGAGCGGCGTCATGCCGTCGAAGAGGCCGAAACTGCGCTGCGTGGAGAAGAAGGGCGGCGTGCGGACTGCCAGGGCAAGGTGAATGAAGCCCGGGAGGCCGTGGACGGATTCCGATTGCATGTGCGCGAAATCGAAGTCAGGCGGGAAGGACTGACTGAGCAATTCGCGCGCCTCGACCTGGACCTCGCCAACGTCACCACGAGTCTGACTGAAGACGCCGAAATCGGAGTGTGGGAAGAACGTTTTGCAAAGATTCGCCGCAGCATCGAGCGCCTCGGTGCAATTAACCTTGCCGCGATCGATGAGTTTAGCGAGCAATCCGAACGCAAGACATACCTCGATGCGCAATTCGAGGACCTGACCACCGCGCTGGCGACACTGGAAAGCGCAATAAAGAAAATCGATCGGGAAACCCGCACGCGGTTTCAGGAGACCTTCGATAACGTCAATCGAGGACTACAGAAGCTGTTTCCGAAATTATTCGGCGGCGGCCACGCCTACCTGACGCTGGAGGGCGATGACCTGTTGTGTGCCGGTGTCACGGTTATGGCGCGCCCACCGGGCAAACGCAACAGCAGCATTCAATTGTTATCCGGCGGTGAGAAGGCGCTGACGGCGGTGGCGCTCATCTTTTCGATATTCGAGTTGAATCCTGCGCCGTTCTGCCTGCTTGACGAAGTCGATGCGCCCCTCGATGATGCGAATATCGCGCGCTTCTGCGAAATCGTCATGGAGATGTCCAAAACGGTTCAGTTTCTGGTTATCACGCACAACAAGATGACGATGGAAATGGCGAGTCAACTGACCGGTGTGACGATGAACGAACCCGGCGTGTCGCGGCTCGTCTCGGTCGATATTGATGAGGCCGTGAAACTGGTAGCGAACTAAAGCGGACGGTGCTCGAATGGATTTGAGATGGGGTCTGCTGTTAGTTGGTCTTGCCGTTCTCGTATTGGTCTACTGTTATAGTCGTTCCAGGCCCAAGTACGACGATGGCCAGACCCAGTCTGTGCATCGCAAAGACCCGTTGATTTTGAGCGTTGACACACCCGCGAAACCGGAAGAAGTAGCCGTTGCCGATCCCATTTTCGACATCGAATGTCCGGCGGCGGAAGAGCCCATTGCTACGGAACTTGCCGACCAAACGATGCCGGAGGTGGACTTCGACCCGGCTGCGTCGAAGATCGTTGCAATACGCCTCATGGCCAGGAGACACGGTGGATTTCCGGCAGACAAGCTGATCCTCGCCTTGCGGGAACAGGGCTTGAGGCACGGGCAATTCGGTATTTTCCATCGGCCGGATGCGGAGAACGGCACCCGTACAAACTTTAGTGTCGCGAACCTGATCGAGCCTGGATCTTTCGACCTGGCCAGGGTCAAGAAAGATTATTATCCGGGCGTCAGCATATTTCTGATGCTGCCGGGACCGGATGACGGCGTGAGTGCATTCGACGATATGTTGACGATTTCCCGGACCCTGGCAGACCAGCTCGATGGCGAGCTTGTCGACGAACAAGGCAGCAGTTTGAGTATTCAGCGCGAGCGATACCTCCGCGAAGAGGTCGTTCAATTCCAGCACCAACTCAAATAGGCTCCGGCCGCAGATTGAAGCAGTTTGAAGAAAGGCCGCGAATCGTCAGATGTTTCCCGCATAGCGCAGCTTCGGGACGAGATTAATTTTCATAACCACAAGTACTATGTGCTTGACGATCCGGATATACCGGACGCGGAATACGATAAATTATTAGCAGGGTTGACTGAACTCGAGGCGCTCCATCCGGAACTCGTTACGCCGGAATCGCCGACCCAGCGCGTCGGCATGAAACCGGTCTCTGGATTTGGGGAGGTGACGCACGACCTGCCAATGCTTTCACTTGGCAATGCGTTCAGTGAACAGGACATCCTCGATTTCGACCAACGGGTCAGGGGACGGCTCGAATTGTCGGATCCCATCACCTATTCCGCTGAGCCCAAACTGGATGGCACGGCGATTAGCATTTTGTATGAAAACGGCAAGCTTGTCCGCGCGGCCACCCGCGGCGATGGTTTTACCGGCGAGGACGTTACGCACAACGTCCGCACGATCCGGTCGATACCGCTCGTGCTGCAGGGTTCCAATTACCCGGGCCGGCTCGAAGTGCGCGGCGAGATATTTATGCCCCGGGCCGGGTTCGAGGCGCTGAACAAGCGGGCGCGAGAAGCTGACGAAAAAACTTTCGTCAATCCACGCAACGCGGCGGCCGGCAGTCTAAGGCAGCTGAATCCGAAGATTACGGCTGACAGGCCGCTCGACATGTTTGTCTACGCGGCCGGAATTGTAGAGCAGGGGACCCTGCCGGGTAGCCATAGCGACACGCTCGCCCACCTGAGAGAGTGGGGCCTGAAGACCTGTCCGCAGGCCGACGTTGTCGAGGGCGTTGAAGGCTGCCTCAGCTATTACACGGGACTTGCCGAGGTACGCGACAGCCTCCCTTACGACATCGACGGTGTGGTCTACAAGGTCGATAGCTTCGAGTTGCA
>Ga0114949_10000020_pt1 | contig 53526 bp, 47 predicted proteins | sample N074metaG_FD_83505 | JGI IMG/M metagenome (GOLD analysis project Ga0114949, IMG submission 83505) | Deep subsurface microbial communities from Kermadec Trench to uncover new lineages of life (NeLLi) - N074 metaG | ecosystem: Environmental > Aquatic > Marine > Ocean trench > Sediment | place...
CGCGCAGCGCGGAGGACTGCGTGCCATGGGCGCGAGAGCTCGAAGCGGCGGACGCGACCGCCGTGATCCTGCCGTGCATTTGCTGCGAGCCACTCGACGCCAAGGAGGTCCGCGAACGTATTGCCGACGAGCTGCCGCGGACGGACTGGCTCGTCTTCACGTCGAAACGCGGCGTCGAGGCATTCGCCGCGCTACACGACGCATCGTCTGACGACGCACGGTTACCCGCGCAGGTGAAAGTTGCCGCCGTGGGCGCGGCGACGGCGGACGCCGCCGTCGTCCGTTTCGGCCACGCGGACCTCGTCAGCGAACAGGGGACGGCCGCGTCGCTGGCGCAAGCGTTGGAGGCGCGACTGACGGACCCGGGGGCGCGACTCTTGATCGCCGTCGCCGAGAACGCCGGACGGACGCTCGAAGACGTGCTCGAACCGGCGGGCGCGATTTGCACGCGGCTCGATGTTTATCGTACCGTCCCGGCCCGCGAGATCGAGCCGAAGCACGCGCTGTCGTCGTTGGGCGCAGACAATATCTTTCTCGCGAGCCCCTCGGCGGTCAGGGGCTTGACGAACCAGGTCGAACTGGACAGACCGGCGGCCGTCTTTACGATCGGCCCGGCGACGTACGCGGCCGCGGAAGCGGCCGGCCTGACCGTGACCGGTCAGGCGAGGCGCCCGAATATCGAAGGATTGATGGAGGCCATGAGATGCGCGAACTAGAGTTAACCCTGCCGGGACCCGTGCGACCGCGGCGACTGCGGCGGACCCAGGCCATGCGCGACCTCGTCGCCGAGACGCACATCGCGCCATCGCAGTTCATCGTGCCGCGCTTCGTACTGCCGGTAGAAAAAGCCGCGGAGCCGATTCCGTCCCTGCCCGGCATCTCGCAACTCGGGCTCGAGAATCTCGTCGCCGAGACCGGCGCGGATCTCAAGCTCGGCATCCGCGCGGCCCTGTTGTTCGGCCATCCCGGGGACGATGCGACGAAGACGGCGGACGGGCGACTCGCGTGGGATCCAGACGGCGCCGTGCAAAAGGCCGTCGCGCGGCTCAAGGCGGAATTCGGTGACGACCTCGTCGTCATGACCGACGTCTGCCTGTGCGCATACACCGACCACGGCCACTGCGGGCTCGTCGAAGACGGCCGCGTCGTCAACGACGCGTCGCTCGAACCCATCGTCAAGACCGCGCTCAGCCATGCCGAAGCCGGCGCCGATGTCGTCGCGCCCTCCGACATGATGGACGGCCGGGTCGCGGCCATTCGCGACGCGCTCGACGACCAGGGCCACGACCAGGTCGCGCTGCTCGCCTACGCCGTGAAATACGCGTCGGCCTACTACGGGCCATTCCGCGATGCGGCGGACTCGACGCCGGCACACGGCGACCGGCAGAGCTATCAGATGGATGCGCGTAACGTACTCGAAGCGTTGCGCGAGGCCGGCCTCGATGAGGCCGAAGGCGCGGACATGCTGATGGTCAAACCCGCGCTCGCCTATCTCGACGTGATCCAGGCCGTGCGAGCAGTCACGACGCTGCCGCTTGCGGCTTACAACGTCTCGGGCGAATACGCCGCGGTCAAAGCGGCGGCCGCGAACGGCTGGCTCGACGAAGCGCGGGTCGTGCGCGAGAACCTCCACGCCATCCGCCGCGCCGGCGCAGATCAGATCATCACCTACCACGCGCGTGACGCGCTGCAGGGAGGCTGGCTATCGTGACGGAAGGCTCCGCGGAGTGGTTCGCCAAGGCGCAGACCCTGTTACCGGGTGGCGTGAGTTCGCCGGTGCGCGCGTTCGGCGCGGTCGGCGGCACGCCGATCGTCATCCGTTCGGCGAGCGGCGCAGAGATCACCGACGAAGACGGCCGTAGCTATCTCGACTTCGTCGGTTCCTGGGGCCCGTTGATCCTCGGCCACGCGCACCCGGAGGTCGTCGAAGCCGTGGCCGAGGCGGCCCGCCGCGGCACGTCCTTCGGCGCGCCGTGCCGCGCCGAGATCGAGCTCGCCGAAACCATCGTCGCGTCCTATCCGGGGATCGAACAAGTGCGCTTCGTGTCGTCGGGGACCGAAGCCGTCATGAGCGCCGTGCGTCTCGCCCGCGGCGCGACCGGCCGCGACCTGATCGTCAAATTCTCGGGGTGTTACCACGGCCACATGGATTCTCTGCTGGTGGCCGCCGGGTCGGGCCTCGCGACCTTCGGCCGGCCGTCGTCCGCCGGCGTGCCCGAACAGTTCACGAACCTGACGCGCGTGCTGCCGCTCGACGACGACGAGGCCCTGATCGAGTTGTTTCACATCGAAGGCGCGCGCATCGCGACCGCGATCATCGAGCCCGTCCCGGCCAACAACGGCCTGTTGCTGCAGCGCCCGGAATTTCTCGCGCTGCTGCGCGAACAATGCACCGAACACGGCGTGCTGTTGCTGTTCGACGAAGTGATCACCGGTTTTCGTCTCGGCGCGGGCGGCGCGGCCGCACACTATGAGATCACGCCGGACATCGCGACGTTCGGCAAGGTCATCGGCGGCGGCATGCCCGTCGGGGCGTTCGCGGCCTCGGCGGAAATCATGCGGCATCTGGCACCGTTGGGCGGTGTCTATCAGGCCGGCACGCTGTCGGGCAATCCGGTCGCCATGACCGCGGGCCTGACGACGTTGAAAATACTGCAGGACAATGACGGCTGGCGGCAACTGGAGGCGCGCGGCCAGTACCTCGAGATCCTGCTGACCGCCGTGTTGGAGAGCGCGCCGCTCGACGCGACGCTGTGCCGCCTGGGCTCGATATTCTGGATAGCCTGGCACGCCGACACGCAACCGCGCAGTGCCGACGCGATCCCCGCGGCGGCGGGCGAGTCCTATGCCGGCATCTTCCACGCGCTTCTTACGCGCGGCATCGCGCTGGCGCCATCGGCCTACGAGGTCGGGTTCCTCTCGTTAGCCCATACTCAGGAAGACATCGACCGATTCGCCGCTACACTCGGGCACGTGCTCCACGATGTCGACCCGGCAAAACACATTGGAGAAGCCCATGGCTCTCAGGCGTGATCCTATCAAGGCATTGCAGCTCGGATTCCTCGCGCTACTGGTCATCTCGATCGCCCAGGTCGCCTATTGGATCACGGATCACCTGGCCTACACCCGCAGCGTGCACGACCAGCTCGCATTGCTGTACGAATCCGACGCCCAAGCCGTGATGGCATTTTACCGCGACGACCCGGAGTCCTTCGCGACGCTGCTGCCGCATCTGGACATCTCGCCCGAGACGGGCACGGCCACCGTCAACGCCGATATCGCCGCCGAGCTCGAGAGCGAGACGTCCTCGCGCATCAATCGCTTCGCCTGGGAGGGCGGCTTCTTCCTGCTGGTGTTGTTGAGCGGCCTGACGATCCTGACACGCACGATCCGCCACGATGCGGAGTTGCGCGCCCGGCAGCAGAACTTCCTCGCCGCCGTGTCGCACGAGTTCAAGAGCCCGCTCGCGAGCATGCGGCTGTCGACGGAGACGCTGCTGCTGCGCGTCGACGATCCCGATTGCCAACGCCTGGGGCATCGCCTGCTCGACGACGGCGAACGGCTCCTGCGGATGGTCGACAACCTGCTCGAGACGACGCGTGTCGAGGAAGGCCGCATGGAGCTGACGCCCGAATCCCTGCCGTTGCGCACCCTGGCCGAATCATGCGTCGAGGAACTGGCGGGCCGCGCACGCCACCACGACATCGAGATTCACGTCGACGTGCCGGAAAACTTGCGCGTCAGCGCCGACCGGACGACGCTCGAGACCGTGTTGCGCAACCTGCTCGACAACGCCGTCAAAGCCTGCATCGCCGGTCACGGCCACGCCGTCCGCGTGCACGCCGAACAAGCCGGCGCGCGCGTGAAGTTCTCCGTCGCGGACGATGGCCTCGGCTTCCCGGCCGACGACGCCGTCATGATCTTCGAGAAGTTCTATCGGCTCGGTGACGAATTACGCCGCTCCACGCCGGGCACCGGCCTCGGCCTGTACATCGTCCGGCGGCTCGTCGAGCTGTCGAACGCCCGGATCAAGGCCGAGAGCGAAGGCCCCGGTCACGGCGCGAAGTTCACGGTGTCCTGGCCCGCGGCGGAGGCCGCATGAATCGCGCGCACGCACGCATACTCGTGGTCGACGACGAGGAGCACCTCGCGGCCGGCATCCGCGAGAATCTGCAGGCCGAAGGCTACGAGACCGACGTCGCGCATAACGGCGAGCAGGGCCTGGCGAAGGTCCGCGCCGGCGCGTTCGACCTGATCCTGCTCGACGTCATGATGCCGAAGCTCGACGGCCTCCAGGTCTGCGAACAGATCCGGGCCGCCGGGTTGCAAACGCCGGTGCTGTTCCTGACCGTCAAGGGCGAGCCCGCCGACCGCATCCGCGGGCTTGAGGCCGGCGGCGACGACTACCTCGCCAAGCCCTTTCATCTCAAGGAGCTGTTGCTCAGAGTCGCCGCGATCTTGAGACGCACCGACTGGTACAACCAGAGCACGGCCTCTTTAAGCTTCGGCGGCAACGAGATCGACTTCCGAACTTATCATGCGCGCGCGTGGGACGGCAGCGAACACGCGTTGACGCACAAGGAAGCGATGATCATGAAGATGCTGGCCGAGCATCTCGGCGCGATCGTGCCGCGCGAAGACATCCTCGACAAGGTCTGGGGCTACGAGGTGTTCCCTTCGACGCGCACGATCGACAACTTCATCGTCCGCCTGCGCCGCCGTTTCGAACGCGACCCGGAAGCCCCCAAGCACTTCCACACCGTGCGCGGAGTCGGCTACCGCTTCACCCACGAACCGGAGACCCCCACAGAATGAGTGCCGCGACGTGAGCAAGCTGCTGCTGGACGCGATCCGCTGCGAGCCGACGCCACGCCGGCCGTTGTGGATCATGCGCCAGGCCGGCCGCTACCTGCCCGAGTATCGCGAGTTGCGGCGACGGTATTCGTTCAAGGAACTCGCCTCGTCCGCGGACCTCGCGACCGAAGTCACGTTGTTGCCGAGCAAACACTTCCCGCTGGACGCGGCGATCGTGTTCGCGGACATCATGAGCCCGCTGCCCGCGCTGGGCGTCGAGTTCGAGTTCGATCCGGGCCCGGTCATCGCGAACCCGATCCGCGATCAGGCCGGCGTGGATGCGTTGCACGATGTCGATCTCGACGCGATCGCGCCCGAAGTCATGACCGCGTTAACACAGACACGGGCGGAGTTGCCGGACGAGACCGCGCTGTTGGGCTTCTGCGGCGCGCCGTGGACGCTGGCCGCGTATCTCGTCGAAGGTCGCGGCGTCAAGGATTTCCCGACCCTGCGTGCCTTCGCCGCCGCCGAGCCCGCCGCGCTCGACAGCCTGCTCGCGCGGCTCTCCGATCTGATGGTCCATTACCTGATCAACCAGGCGCGCGCCGGCGCCGACGCTGTGCAGATCTTCGACTCCTGGGCCGGCGTGTTATCGCTGGCCGACTGGGAGCGGCTCGTACGGCCGCACCTTAAAGCGCTGCTCGAGGCCGTCGGTCACGCGGGTGTGCCGAGGATCTTGTTCCTGCAGAACGCGCCACACCTCGTGGACGCCTACGCCAGCCTGCCCACCGAAGTCCTGGCCGTGGATTGGCGTGTCGATCTCGCCGAGGTGCAGAACCGCTGTCAGGGTCACTGCGCGGTGCAGGGCAATATCGATCCGGCCATCCTGCTCGGCGGCGCGGCGCCGACCCGTAAAGCCGCGACCGAGTTGCTGCAACGCGTCGACGCCACCGGCCACATCGTCAATCTCGGCCACGGCATCCTGCCAGACACGCCGCTCGAGAGTGTCGCGGCGCTAGTCGAGGTCGTACACAACGAGTCGGAATCGACGCCGGCGCGACGGACGCAGACGGGAGCATGAGATGAGCGAAGCGCAAACCGAGAGCTTGGATCTCAGCGAGAAAGGCCTGAAGGACGGCCAGCCCGTCTCGCTCGACCGGCGGCTGTTCATGAAGTTCACGGCGTTTACCGGTTGCCCCGATCCGGCCGAAACCGCTGCGGCCCTGGCCGCGGCCGGGGTCGAGGGCGCACTGTATCTCGACGCGAACGATCCTCAGGGAATCGGCCTGATCGTCCTCAGCGAGGACCCCGACTACTTCGTAGCGACGCTACGCGCGGTGTTTAACGCGCCGCCGTTCTCGAGCCTGACGCACAAGCCCGAGTTCGACATGCTGGGCCGGACCTACTCGCTCGGCTACGAGCCCGACCTCGAAGACGCGCTGCTGATCAAGCCCCGCAGCAAGACCCTGAACCCGGATTTTCCGTGGGCCGTCTGGTATCCGCTGCAACGCGCCAAGTCATTCCAGACCCTGCCCGAGATAAAGCAACGGCAAATCCTCGGTGAGCACGGCACGATCGGGAAGCGTTTCGGCTTCGCCGGCCTCGCGGCCGACGTGCGGCTCGCGTGTCACGGCCTCGACAAGCACGACAACGACTTCATCATCGGCCTGCTGGGGCCGAACCTGTTCCCACTCTCCGCCGTCGTGCAGGAAATGCGCAAGACCGAACAGACTTCCCAGTATCTCGATCGCCTCGGGCCGTTCTTCGTCGGCAAGGTCGCCTGGCAGAGCCCGGCCTAACGCCGCCGATGGCCGACGCCCACGACGCGACCGTCGACCGCGAGGCCCACGACTACGACGCGGTGCTCGTGGTTTCTTTCGGCGGGCCGGAGGGGCCCGACGATGTCATGCCGTTTCTCGATAACGTGTTACGGGGCCTGTCGATCCCGCCGGCGGCGAAGGAACGGATCGCGCAGCGCTATCAGCGGTTCGACGGCGTGAGTCCGATCAACGCCGAGACACGCGCGTTCATCGCGGCGCTGGAAGCGGAGTTGCGTGCGCATGACATCGCGCTGCCCGTGTACTGGGGCAACCGCAACTGGCACCCGCTGTTGCCCGACACGTTCAAGAAGATGCAGGCCGACGGTATCAAGCGCGCCATCGCGCACGTGACGAGCACGTTCGCCTCCTACAGCGGTTGCCGAAAGTATCGTGAGGATCTGTATGCGGCGGCCGCGGGGTTGGACGAGCCGCTGGTCATCGACAGACTGCGGCTGGGGTTCAACCATCCGGGCTTCATCGCGGCCGTCATGGGCCGCACGCGTGCGGCGTTCGAGGAAGTGCCCGCCGAACGCCGGGCCGACGCCCCGCTGCTGTTCACGGCCCACAGCCTCCCGGCGTCGATGGCCCGCCACGCGCGTTACGAGGAACAGTTGCGCGAGGCCTGCGAACTCGTCGCCGACGGCCTCGACCACGATGAATGGGCTCTCGCGTATCAGAGCAACAACGCCGCCTATGGCGAGCCCTGGCTCGAGACGGATATTTGCGAGGTCATGCGAGAACTCGGCAGGGACGGAGTGGAGGATATCGTGGTCGTGCCGATCGGCTTCGTCTGCGATCACATCGAAGTCGTGCTCGATCTCGATATCGAAGCGCGGGCCGTGGCGGAAGAGGCCGGCGTGAAACTGGTACGCGCCGCGACGGTCGGCACGCACCCCACCTATGTCAGCATGGTGCGCGAGCTGATCGAAGAACGACTGTCGCCGGATGCGGATCGTCTGAGCCTCGGCCGGCTGCCCCCGAGCCACGACATCTGTCCCGCGGACTGCTGCCTGTCGGGCCGGCCCGGGAAACCAAAGCCCGCGCTCTGCGGCGTGCCGGGCGCGTGACCGTGGCCGAGACGCACCGCCACGACGTGATCGTGATCGGCGCGGGCCTCGCCGGACTGGCCGCCGCGTGTAAGCTGCAGGCCGCCGGCGTCGACGCCCAGGTGATCGAAGGCCAGGACCGCGTCGGCGGCCGCGTGCATTCGATGCGCCAGCCGGGCGGCAATCAAGAAGCCGGCGGCACCTACATCGGCGCCGGCTATACCCGCGTCATCGACGCGGCCGAACGTTTCGGCGTCGAGCTGATCGACGTGACGCCGATGCTCGCGTTCTTCCGTGAGCAGGAGCTCGTGCTCGGTGCCGAGATCATCCGCCAGGCGGACTGGCCGGATCATCCGGCGAACCTGTTCAGCGGCGCTGACCGCGAACTCATGCCCTGGGCGTATCACCGCGTGGTGACGGCTAGGGAAAATCCGCTGAACGAGCCGGGCGACTGGCTGGACCCGGCCTCGGCCGTCCACGATATCTCGGCCTACGACTGGCTTACCGGCCTCGGCCTCGGCGACGCCGCGATCGAGCTCGCCTACGGCATGAACGTGAGCTTCGGCGACGATGCCCGTGACGTCTCCGCGTTGCTGCTGTTTTTCCGCGCGGCCTTTTCCGTCGCGCAACGCCGGCTCGCAGCCGAAGGCGTCGTCGGTTACACGGCCAGGGATGGCGTCGCGCGCATTCCCGAAGCGATGGCCGCGGCGTTGGACCCGCCGGCGCTGCTCGGCAAGGTCGTCGTGGCGATCACGAGCGAGACCGACTACGCCACCGTGCATTGCGCCGATGGCAGTGCCTATCGAGCGCCGCGAATCGTTTGTTCGTTACCGTTCGGGGTGCTGCGGGACATCAAGATCGAGCCACCGTTCAAGGGTCTGCAAGCCGAAGCCGTGTCGACGCTGCCGGCGCAGGCGATGACGCAGGTCTATCTTGCGCATCGATCCAACTTCTGGGAGGCCGACGGCTACACGCCGAGCCTGTTCACCGACGGCATCGCAGGCATGGTGGCCGCCGCGAGAAACGGCGCCGACCCGGAAGAGGTCACGAGTTTTACGGCCTGGACGCTGGGCCCGAACGCGAGCCGGCTCGACGCGCTGCCGCCGGCCGAGGCGGGCCGCCTCGTCATCGACCAGATCGAGACCATCCGGCCCGCGGCGAAGGGCCAGCTCGAACTGCTGGGGATCAAGTCCTGGGGCACGGATTCGTTCGCCCGCGGCGGCTGGGCCTATTTCCGGCCCGGCCAGGTCGCTCGGTTCGCGGCCACGATGGGCGCCGCGCACGGCCGGGTCCACTTCTGCGGCGAGCACTTAGGGAGAGTCAGCCGCGGCATGGAAGGCGCGATGGAGTCCGGCGAACGCGTTGCCGAGGAGATCCTCGCATTGTAGGAGCGGCCGCTCGGTACCAGAGGCTGACGGTCGGCATAAACCATCACGCCCGCCGTACGCTCGCTGTTGAAATACCGGCCGGGCCGCGTTTCTTATACCTTTCGGCTATACGCGAATAGAAACTTAGCCGTTCACGTGGCGTCCTGCCCTCCCTACGATACGCGCCATGAGCAGTTCAGCCGCCGCGATCACGCTAGACACACCCGGCCTGCCGGCGCGGCGGGCACGCCCCCGTGTCTGTGACGACGCCGACTCGCGGGAGGCGGCCCTGGCGCATTGCAACAGCCAGTTCGAGGCGCTGACTCCGCAGGAACGTGTCGAGTGGTCGCTGACGCATCTCCCCGGCCGCCATATCCTGAGCTCGAGCTTCGGCGCACAGGCGGCCGTGTCTCTGCACCTCGTCACCCAGGTCTATCCCGACATCCCGGTCCTGTTGATCGACACGGGCTATCTGTTCCCCGAGACCTATCGTTTCGTCGACGAACTGACGGAACGGCTCAAGCTCAACTTGAAAGTCTATCGCAGCAAAGAGTCGCCGGCCTGGCAAGAGGCCCGTTATGGACAACGTTGGCAACAGGGCATCGAAGGAATCGACGCGTACAACGAGCTCAATAAAGTCGAGCCGATGCGCCGCGCGTTGAAGGAACTCGACGCCGGGACGTGGTTCGCGGGCTTACGCCGCCAACAGAGCGAGAGCCGCGCGAAGATCCCCTACCTCGACCTGGCCGGCGACCGCTGGAAAGTCCATGCCATCGCCGACTGGACTGATCGCGACGTGCATCGTTATCTCAAAGAGCATGATCTCCCGTATCACCCGTTGTGGGAGAAAGGCTATGTGTCGATCGGTGATCGGCACAGCACGCGGCCGATTCAAGATGCCGGCGTGGAGGAGATGACGCGCTTCAACGGCTTGAAGCGCGAGTGCGGCCTGCACGAGATCGACCTCGCCGATCTCTAAACCGCAGACGGCAGACGCGATAGTCTACGCTGCGGCCGCTTCGTCCTGCTCGCAACCGCCGCGGATCGGCAGCCGCATATCGCTCAACAGCGCATCGACCTCTTCCTGGGTCTCGAGCTCTGCGATGTCGGTGATCAGCCGCTTCGAATAATGCGGCGCGAACAGCTGGATGAAGTCCACCATGAAGCTCCTTAAGACGATGTCCTTCGGGAAGCCGAGCCAGGTCGTGACCTGCGGAAACAGGTTCTTGGCGTCGATGGCCTTGAGGTCTTGCTGGTCCTGGCACTCATAGGCCATGGACGCGATCACGCCGACGCCCATGTCCATGCGCACATAGGTCTTGATGATGTCCGCGTCGCGCGCGGTAAACACGACACGCGGCTCCAGGTTCTCGTCGGCAAACGCCTTCTTGAACGAAGACTCCCCGGTCAGGCTGAAGACATAGGTCACGAGCGGATACGCCGACAGGCTCTTCAAGTCCAGTGGCTTCGTCTCGCGTGCCAGTGGATGCGTCTTCGGCACGAGCGCGATGCGGTTCCAGTGATAGATCGGCAACAGCGTGAGAGTGGAGAACAGTTGCTGCGAGCCCGTCGCGATCGCGAAGTCCACCTTATGCGTGCTGATGAGCTCCGCGATCTGCTCCGACGTGCCCTGATGCAACTCGAGGTCGACATTGGGATAACGCTCGTTGAAGGTGCGGATCACATCGGGGAGGACGTAGCGCGCCTGGGTGTGGGTCGTCGCGATCGACAGCGTCCCCTCCTGCTCGCCCGTCAGGTCGCTGGCGAGGCTGGTGATATTCTCGACTTCACGCAGGATTTTCCGGGCGCGATCGATGACTTCCCGGCCGGCCGGCGTAATGGCGGCCAGGCTCTTACCCTTGCGCGTAAACAGCTGCATGCCAAGCTCGGCTTCAAGCTGCTTGAGCTGCTTGCTGATACCGGGCTGGCTGGTATAGAGCCGCTCGGCCGCCGCCGTGATGTTCAGGCCGCTGTCGACGATGCCGATCAGGTATTTGAGCTGTCTCAGAGTCACGGGCTCGTAGGTCCTCCAATACGCCAGTCCGCCAGCTAGCCAGACAAAAACGCCGCGTCCTTATGGGAAGCGGCACCAACAGTCACCGCATATAACCATTGGTTACATGGCCTGTCAACCGCGAAACATCGGTAGTTTTCAGTCCCTTAGCGTTTATGCCCCTAGAGCATATGACCAGGAATAGACGGTCTTGTTCCCGCGGCGCGGCCGGCGGTATCTTGCGCACTCCTGGGGCGCCCTTGATGTCCGCCCGCCGAGCCACATCGAAGACCGCAATGACCATGGACCACCTACCGATATTCGTCGAGCTTCTCGACCGGCCCTGCCTCGTGGTCGGCGGCGGCGCGGTGGCCGAGCGTAAAGTTCGCGAGCTGATCGACGCCGGCGCCGTCGTGACCGTCGTGAGCCCGACCGTCACGGCCGGGCTCGAACGCCTCGGCGACGACGGCCGGATTCAATTACGGGCGGAGGCGTTTACCGAAGCTCACCTCGAAGATCACTGGCTCGTCGTGGCCGCGACGGCCGATCGAGAACTCAATACACGCGTCGCGGGCGCCGCCACGAGCAAGCAGCGCTTCTGCAATGTCGTGGACGACGCGGAGCTTTGTTCGTTCATCATGCCCGCCGTCGTGAGGCGATCACCGGTCACCGTGGCGGTCTCCAGCGGCGGCCGTTCGCCGGTCGTCGCACGCTGGGTCAAAGGCCTGATCGAGACGCTGCTCCCGGAGCGGCTCGGCGACGTGGCGAGCCTGGCCGGGCGTTGGCGGCAACGCGTGGCCGAGGCCATCACCGACGTCGATCAACGGCGACGATTCTGGGAACGGTTACTCGAAGGACCCGTGCCCGAGCGGTGCTACGCGGGCCAGGAGCGGCAAGCCGAACTCGTCATGGAGCAGGCGCTCGCCGACTGGCACCAGGGCGATGCGAACTCCGTGGGCGAGGCCTACTTGGTCGGTGCCGGCCCCGGCAGCGCCGACCTCATCACGCTGCGCGGCCGGCAGTTGTTGAGCCAGGCCGAGGTCGTGCTCTACGACCGTTTGATTGGCGCGGACGTACTCGACTTCGCGCGCCGTGATGCCCGGAAGATCTCGGTCGGCAAGCAACCCGGGCAGCCGTCGATTACCCAGGAGCAGATCAACCGCTTGTTGGTGCAACTCGTGCGCAGCGGCAAGCGCGTCTGCCGCCTGAAAGGTGGCGACCCGATGATCTTCGGCCGCGGCGGGGAGGAACTCGAGGCGCTGGCCGCAGCCGGACTGCCGTTCCAGGTCGTCCCGGGCGTGTCGGCCTTCGCGGGATGTGCGGCCTATGCCGGGATACCGCTGACATTGCGCGGCGTCGCGCGTTCGGTCGTACTCACGACAGGCCATACCGAGGACTCCGGCCAGTACGACCTGGCGCCGCTGCGATCGGACCAGACGCTGGCGCTGTACATGGGTGTCGCCCAGTACGGCGAGATCGCCACACAGCTGATCGACAACGGGTCCGACCCCGAGACGCCAGTCGCCGTGGTCGAACACGGCACCATGCAGACGCAACGCGTGATCAGTACCGTACTCGGTAAGCTAGCCGAGGCGGCGGCGACACTCGAGATCAAGGCGCCGGCCTTACTCCTGGTCGGCGAGACGACGCGGTTCGCCGAGCGCTACGCCTGGTTTGCGCCAGAGAGTCTGGTCGTCTATAAGGGGAGCGGCCACGAGCCCCTGGTGCGGGTCAGCTAGCTAGCCGCTGCCCGCCCAACAACAACGACGACCAAGAGGGCAGCGCATGATCTACGAGAGCATTCTCGACACCATTGGCGATACGCCTGTCGTCAAACTGCATCGCGTCGTACCCGACAACGTAGAGATCTACGCGAAGGTCGAGGCGTTTAATCCGGCGGGCTCGGTCAAGGACCGTCTGGCCTTCGCGATCATCGACGACGCCGAGCGCCGCGGGACGATCAAGCCCGGCCAGACTATCGTCGAGGCGACGTCCGGCAACACCGGCATCGCGCTGGCCATGGTCGCCGCGGCCAAGGGCTACCCGTTCGTCGCGACGATGGCCGACAGTTTCTCCGTCGAGCGCAGGCAGATCATGCGGGCGATGGGCGCCAAGGTCATCCTGACACCGGCCGCCGAACGCGGCACGGGCATGGTCAAGCTCGCCGCAGAACTCGCCGCCAAGCACGGCTGGTTCCTGGCCCGGCAGTTCCAGAACGAAGCCAACCCGGCCTTCCACCGCCAGACCACGGGCCCCGAGATCCTCAAGGACTTCGCCGGGCGGCGGCTGGACTACTGGGTGACCGGTTGGGGGACCGGCGGCACGCTGACCGGCGCGGGCGAGATGATCAAGCTGGCCCGGCCCGACGTGAAAATCATCGCCTGCGAGCCCGAGGCTGCGCAACTCGTCGGCGGCCAGGAGTGGCATCCGCACAAGATTCAGGGCTGGACACCGGACTTCGTGCCCGATGTGTTGAATCCGGATATCCACGATCAACTCCTGCCGATCAGCGATGACGACGGCAAGGAGATGGCACGGCGGCTCGCGGCCGAAGAAGGCATATTCGTCGGCATCTCGGCCGGCGCGACGCTGGCCGCCGCACACAAGGTGGCCGAGACCGCCGAGCCGGGCTCGGTCATGCTCGTGATGCTGCCCGACACCGGCGAGCGTTATCTCGGCTCATACCTGTTCGACGATCTGGTCGAAGGCTCCGACGACGAGTGGCTGGCGAGCCTGGACGCTTAGCCGATGAGTGCGCCACGAGGGGGCTGGACAGGATAGTCGTCGTGGGCGAGGAGCGTGCCACGGACGGCCATCAACGCGCCTCGACCTTGCCGTAAATGGCGGACGCGATAGTTAATGTCTCCCTGCGCCGTACCCACCACGCAGTTATTCAACACTGGTGCCAGCGGCTTCGGTCGACATCAACCATCACGCCCGCCGGTGTCGGTCACCGCAGACGTTGGTACGGCGGTTCCGTCGCGATTCTTCGCTATCATGCGGGCATGAGTGATCCCCGGGTCATCATCGTCGGCGGTGGATTTGCGGGCCTGCGCGCAGCCCGCGGCCTGGCCAAAGCTCCGGTAGACGTCCTGCTGATCGATCACCACAACTACCACCTGTTCCAACCGCTGCTGTATCAAGTCGCGACGGCCGGCTTGTCGCCGGGCGAGATCGCCTGGCCCATCCGCAGCCTGCTCCGGCGACAGCGTAATGCGCGTGTCGAACTCGGTGAGGTCGTCGGCGTCGACACGGTCGCGAAGACCGTGCTTGTTGGCGAGCGGGTCGTCGGCTACGACTATCTCGTGCTCGCGACCGGCGCCCGTCACGGCTATTTCGGCCACAGCCACTGGGAACCGCACGCGCCCGGATTGAAGACCATCGATGACGCCACCGAGATTCGGCGGCGCATTCTCGTCGCGTTCGAACACGCCGAGATCGAGCCCGATCCGGAGAGGCGGCGCGCGTTACTGACATTCGTCATCGTCGGCGGCGGGCCGACCGGGGTTGAGCTGGCCGGTGCGCTCGTCGAGCTGGCGAGGAAGGCCTTGGCGCGCGATTTCCGGCGCATCGATCCGAGCACGGCACGGGTCATACTCGTCGAAGCGGGCGAGCGCGTCTTGTCGGCCTTTCCCGAATCCCTCTCGAGCAACGCAACGTCGTCATTGCAGAAACTCGGCGTCGAGGTACGCAGCGGTGCGGCCGTGACGGATTGCGATGCGGACGGCGTCGCCATCGGCACGGAACGCATCAGCGCACGCACGGTGTTGTGGGCGGCGGGCGTCGAGGCCTCGCCCGTAGCGTACTGGCTCGGCGTGCCGGCGGATGCCGCCGGCCGCGTCGCCGTCGCCGGCGACTTGAGCGTGCCCGGCCACCGGGATGTCTACGTCGTCGGCGACGCGGCACGAGTCCCCTGGGGTGAGCAGCCGGTACCGGGCATCGCACCGGCCGCGAAGCAGATGGGCGCCTATGTCGCGCGGGCCATCCGCGCTCGGGTCGATGGCGGGCGCTCGACGCCGTTCAGGTACCGACACTACGGCAACCTGGCGACGATCGGCCGCAGCCGCGCCGTGATCCACTTCGGCTGGTTACGCTTGAGCGGCTGGCTGGCGTGGTGGATCTGGGGAAGCGCCCATATCTACTTCCTGATCAGCTTGCGCAATCGCGCGCTCGTAGCCTGGCAGTGGCTATGGTCTTATCTGACGTTTCAACGCGGCGCGCGGCTCATCACCGGCGACGAGGACTAATCCGCAACCGGCTTCAGGGCGTATAGCTCAGTTGCAGAAAGAAGAAGCTCGCGTCCCCGGCCGGCCCAGTATCTCGCAGGTAGCGACCGCCGAAGAACCGGCTGACGCCGGCCGCCAGCGTGAGCCTCGCGGCCGCCAGCGGCATCGTGACCGCGACGTCGAGTTCGCTGCCGACATAATTGTCGACGTCGCCGGCTGCCTGCCGTACCGGCCGCAGCCCCGCGTTATACCAGGCATCCGTGTCCTCCTCGTTGAGCCAGAAGCTCTGCCAGCCGACCTGCAGGCGCATTCGTTCGAACAGCGGTCGCGCGTAGGTGAACTCCAGATTGTGAACATTCTGCAGCGAAAACAGATCCATGATCCCGTAGTACGGATGATTCAGCGGATACAGGTTATCGAATGTGCCGTGATCGCCGTCGTTCGGATCCTCATCGCCGCTGGCCAGGTTGTACGCGACACCCCAACGCCCGGACGCCAGGTCCCACTCCACGCCGGCATGGATCATGTAGGCGGCGTGGTCGAGGCCGGCGAAATCCCCGAATTGATATGCGCCCTGCAAGTCCAGTCGCCATGATTCACGCCGGCGGACGAGACGGGCGCCGAGTGTATTCACGCGGTCGCCGACGTCACCGTTGCCGCGATAGAAGTACCAGTACTCCAGTTGTCCCGGAGACGCCCTGGTCTCGGTCACGAAGACGCCGTGAAAGTCGCTGTCGAAGTAGCGGTTGCCCACATCACTCTGGTCGTTGAAGTGATTGGCATCGACGGCGACCAGCGCGCTGGCGAACAGCGTGATCTGCCGCATTCCAGCGTCGCCGAGGGTCAGGCTGACGCCGTCGTTCACTCGTGCCGTGTTGACCCATTCCAGCGACGCCACCAACCGATTATCGCCGAAGTTGAACTTCTGCCGCCCGACACGAAGCGCCGCGGCGCCGAAGTCATGCTCCAGATAGGCCTGGTGGATATCGAGGTGATCGGCGAACACGTTCGGCACGGCCTCGCCGTTGACTGTCGGCACACCGGCACGACTCTCGCCGAAGACCCGGGCATCCTGCAACTGGACGAAGACGTTGGACCGATCACTGCCGCGATAGCCGAAATCCAGACGGAGCCGGGTCAGCAGATAACTCTGCTCGCCGCCGTTGAAGTCGAAATCCTGCTTCGACTCATAGCGAGTCCTGAACGACCCGTCGAAATGAAAGCCTGGCGCGTCGAAACCTTCTTGAGCTCCACAGACGCCGATGCCCGTGAGCCACAGGCCGATCGCGGCCAGGCGTCCGCTCCTGCGTTGCGCCGGGCCTTGCCGGCCCACTAGCCGAACTTCGAGAGCAGCTGTTGCGGGATAGGCCCGACGCGCGCCGCTTCATCCATCGCGGCAATGACGTGCCCGGGTACCGGCGAGATCCGCTGCGTCGCGAGACTCACCGCGATCATGACCACCGTCGAACCGAGCACGCCGGCCAACATCGGATGCAGGCCGCTCGTCGCCACCAGCCCTGCGGGCTCCCAGGCGAAAGCGATCGTCGCGCCCGTGACCATCGAGGCGATCGCGCCGGGCGTATTGGCCTTGCGCCACCAGACCGCGCACACGTAGGCGGGCAGGAACGCGCTGCCGAGCACCGACGTAGCGAACACGACGATATTGAACACCGTCGGCGCGTCGAGGAGCGCCACGGCGTAACCGGCAACGCCGATCGACAGTACGAGGCCGCGCGACACCCAAACCATCTGCCGTTCCGACGCGTTAGCGTTGATGAAGCGTTGATAGAGATCCCGCGAGGCGACCGAGCCTATCTGCAGCAGCAGCGAGTCCGCCGTCGACATGATCGCCGCCATGATGGCCGCCATGACGACACCGGTGACGGCGGCCGGTAACAGAGTCTCGGCCAGCCGCATGATCGCCAGTTCCGGGTCATCGAGATCCGGCAGGATGACGATCGCGAGGATGCCCAATATATAAGGGGTCGAGACGAACAACAGGTTCCACGCCGTTGCGTAGGCTCCGGCTTGCCGTGCCGTCGCGGGATGTCGCATCGCCATGTGCCGCGTCACGACGTGCGGCCAGCCCATATAACCGACCGAGAAAATCATCACGGCGCCGAGGACGATACCCCACTCGCCTTCGTAACCGAGGCCCTGGCCCCATACCGACAACAGTGTCGGGTCGATCGAGCCGATCGATTGGTTGGCGGCGCTCAGGCCGCCGACCTCGAACAACGCGGCAACGAGTATCCAGATGATACCGATCAGCATGACGACGCTCTGCAGGGCATCGGTATAGGCTACGGCCAGGTAGCCGCCCATCAGCGTGTAGATCAGGATGATGCCGATGGCGATCAGCAACGCCAGCGAATACGGTACGCCGGTGACGAGTGCCATGCCCTTGCCGCCGGCGATGAGCTGCGCGAGGACATAGCACCCCAGCAGGAACACCGTCAGCACGCCGGCGATCAGGCGCACGGCCGGCGACGGGTAACGACGCTCGAGGTACTCGATCGATGTCAGCGCACCGATAATCTGGGAGAACTTCCGCATCCGCCGCCCGATGACCGAAAGATTCAATACGCCGCCGCCGATGTCGCCGGCCGCGTACCACAGTGCCCAGTACCCCTCGACGAAGCCGAGCGCGCCCGCGCCGAGAAACATGTAGCCGCTCATGGACGTCGTCTGCAGCGTCAACGCGGTGATGATCGGCCCCACCTTACGGCCGCCCAACAAATAGCCCTCCAGATCCTTAGCCCCACCACGGCGCATCGCCCAGACACCGATGCCGAGCACGAGCGCGAAATAGAAGGAGATGAACAGGACCGCCATGGTGTTCATGCGTCCTCGTCTCCGGAATTCGAATCCTCTATCCAGTCGCGGGAGACGATCAGGAACACGATCGTGTAGGCGATCCAGAAAACCGGAAAACCGAATACGAGCAAGGTCGTGCTTAACGGCAAGCCAAACATCGATACGAGCAGCACACGAACGGCGCGACGGCCATTATGGCGGGCGCGCCGGTCGCCTCAATGGGAAACGCGGCTGATTATCGGAGATGCAGGCGGGAAAAGGAAACGGCCGGTAGCACGTGCGGACGCAGCCTGCGATCTATTGCTGCGGGGCTCGCGCGGCGAATCTCGCCGAGTTGCTCGAGCTTGGCGGCACGGGCTCATTCCTGGGGTCGTAGACTCGCTTGATCTCCACCTCATCCCCCGCGGGGGTCTCGAACGTCACGGTCCAGATCAGCCGCTCGCCGTCCGCCACGAGCTCGAACGTTTCGACCGACGCCAGCCCATCGGTCGGCTGACGCTCTACGACGAAGGTGCGTTCCTGCCACCGTGCAGAGAAGCGCTGATCGGCATCGCTGACGGTTTCACCGGGCCGATAAACGACGGTAGACAGGCTGTCGTAGTCTACTTCCACCGTGTCGGAGGCTTGCACCACTTTGAGCTCCCCCATCGGGTCGGTGATCTCCCGGGGGAACTCGGGCGTCGCTTCCTCGTCGTCGTCGTGGTCGGGAAGCATCGCGGCGATCTGGCCGACCGAGATGCCGAACACGCTGATACTCCTACCGATCGACTGCAAGATTCCGACCGCGGCAGGCGCTTGCTTCCCCACGCCGCTCAGTACGTCGCTCGGCCTATCGCTGAGCTCTTCGTTGATGACCCAGTCGCCACTCAGATCGACGGGCTCGCGGGTCTCTGCCGTCCGATCCGGCGTGGCGGCACACGCGATCAGCGCGCTGCCGGCCAGCGCCATCAGGATGACTCGGTGGAGCCGATTCTGCCTAGGATCCATGGCCATGCCCTCTGCTGTCATGCGATCGCTCCAGTGTCGTCCGGCGATTCACGGTAACAGGGAGATACAACGCGGCGCGGCCGCTGAAGTTGACGGGGCTCCGGACAACCGGCACTGACGCCGCACCCAGCATGGGCTCGCCGCCGGGCCTCGCTACTCGGCGACCAGGATATCTTCGTTTAAGACTTCGCCATCCACGCCGTGGTGGCGCAGCGTTAACGTGGGCGTACCGTCACGGCGTTCCGCGGTCACCGACAGGAAACCGCCGATGATGTTCAGATAACGGTGCTCCGGCCGGATGTCGTCGTTACTAGACCAAGCGCCGGCGTGCGCGTCGCTCGCCGCCCCCGTCGCGTACTCTCGTAACCCCGTTGCGTCGTGCACCGAGACGTACTGCCAGTGACGATCACCGCAGATCACGATCATATTCTCCTGCTGCGTCATGAACTCCCGCAGGTCCCGGCCCTCGGTTCCGAACGCGTCATTGGCGTGGCTGTCGGACTTACCCTCGATGTCCGGGCCGACGAACGGCGTGGGGCTGATCAAGATCCGGAACGTGGCATCGGATGCCTCGACGGTTTCCTTGAACCAGGCCTTCTGCTCGGCGCCCCAGATCGTTTTTTCCGGCCCGTCGGGGTCCGGGTTCGCGCTGCGGTAGTCTCTTCCTTCGACCAGCCAGATCTGCACATCCTGACCCCAGCGGAACGTGCGGTAGGTCAGCCCTGCCATCGGCACCTGTTCCGTAAAGACGTCGATGCCCTGTTGGAACGTGAAGTCGCCCATGTACGTGCTCTGCTGAGTCGGCCAGGTATCGTCCTGCCACGTATCGTGGTCGTCCTTCATGAAGTAGCTTACGACCCGCCGCTGGAACTCGACATTGGTGGGGAGGCTGTACATCCGGGCCCATCCCCAACGCGCCAGGTCGATGTTTTTCGCCCACGCGTCGTAATAGACGATGTCGCCGGTGTGGACGAAGAAGCTGGGTTCGAGGTCGATGATGGCAGGATAGATGCGGAAGCCCCCGCCCGGCGCATCCTGGTCCTCATAATCCTGACCCGTCGTCACGGCGAACACGACCCGCGCGGGTTCGTCCGGTAAAGGCGCGGTGCGAAACCGGCCATCGAAGAGCGAGCCGGCCGTCTCGCTCTCGGGCGAACGCCCCTCGACACGCAGCACGTACTCGGTCGCCGGCGCGAGCCCGGTCAGCGTGAACTGGCGCGTGAAATCCCGCTCAGGATCCACGGCCGTCCAGGCGGTCGAGCGCCACTCGACGCCACCCGTAGGCCGGTAGAGCACGCGGGTCTGACCCGGCGCGCCCCTGACGGCACCCTCGATGGTGTCGAGCGATGAGCCCTCCGGATAGATAACGACAGGTGTCCAGTCATGCGGGTGAAACCGCCCCGGCGGGGCTTCTCTCAGTTCGTCGCTACCCGGAGCCCGGTAGCGGAACTCCGGCAGCGGCGCCTCGCTGCCGATCCGTGCCGGCTCCCGCGTCAGCCGCGTCCAGACTATGGCCTCGGTTGCGGTGACCTCGCCGATCTTGATTCCGGTGGCCTGGTAAGGGCCGTTGGCGGCAGGCGGCGGAGTGACCGCTGTCCCGGTGGGCAGCGGTTCCGACGACGGCCTCTCGCAACCGGCCACGGACACCAGGACGAGCAGGCACAGCGCGTTCGCGCCGCGGATGCACCGAGTTCTATTCATCGATCAAGAGCGTCTCTCGACATGCCGCGATCTTACGGTAACGGAGCGGGCGTTCACCGCAGCGCCCCGACCGGGGGCGCCCGTGCTGACGCGACGTGGTCAGCTAGCCGCCCATACCGCCGCCCATGCGGGGCCGGCTGTCGAACTCCTCTTTGGAGATCGAGTCGTTGCCGTCCGCATCCCAGGCGGCGAATATTTCCGCCGGATCGGGGGCCTGGCCGCCCCTGCCGCCGAACGCGGCGAACATCGCCGTGACTTCCTCCAGATCGAGCGCGCCGCTGTCGTCGGTGTCCAGGGCATCGAAATCCGGTGCGCCGCCGCGCTGGGCCCAGGTGATCTGTGTCCCCACCAACAGCAGCGCCGCTGCCGTGATTAATTTCGTCATGTGACTCTCCTGATTCTTGTTCTGAAGCACGGCTAGTATACAGGTCAGTCAAACTCGCCCTGGCATCGAACTTCTGAAGTTTTCTTCAGACCAGGTGGCTACGCCGCTGATCGACGCATCACGACCAAGCGTGAATCCGATCACAGACCCCGGCCGGCAGAAGGTAGATCCTGTCTCTATCTATGCTCTTCTCGAGATGACGACATGGACGATCCGGATCAGTACACCGACACGAACCCGTTCGTGCCCTACGGCGGAACCCAACTCAAGCTCAAACAGTTAGAGATAGAGACGGCGGATCCTGACCCTTTCGGGGCTACCTCCAAGATCGAGATCAACCCCTATGTGGATACTCCGCTGACCTGGAAGGAGCGAGTACTGCGCTGGCTCGGCAGATTCTAGAATTCTCCGCACTGAGAGACTAGAAAGCTCCCCCGACTCGAGTTAACATAAGTGGTCCTGGCCGGACACTCCCCCGTCTGCCCAGGATTACATTCTAAGCCCGGTGTAAAAACCGGGCTTTTTTTCGTTCGGCAGACGTCATTCTCCGAATTCGCGGCCTGACGATGGCCCGAAGCCCGCGAACGGCGCCGGCCGGCGGGCGTAAAATGCGCTTATCATCCCCGCTCGGAACCTCGAGTACAGAGACTGACTGTATGTCGGACCACAGTATCAGGGAACGGAGCGCCGACACTCCGAGCGACGAGTACCCCAACTTCCGCTCTCACTACCGGCCGCGGACTCGGGATGGCTGGATCGCGGTCCTGGTCTTCTGCGCGTTGTTCGCGCTGACACAACCCCCGATCGTGTATCTAGTTGCCAACCGGATCACCCCGTGGGTGTTCGGCCTGCCGTTCCTGTATGCCTATCTGTTGGTCCTGTACTTCGCCTTGATCGCCGTGTTGATCTGGGCGCAACGGCGCGGCGTGTAGATGGACGTCTGGGTCATCGCCACCGGCCTGATCTTCGCCTATCTGATCGCCACGATCGTCCTCGGCGTCGTCGCCAACCGGCGGCTCGCACCCAACCTCGAAGACTTCCTGCTCTACGGTCGCAAGACCGGCTTCGTGATCCTTTATTTTACCGTCGTCGCGACGTTCCATTCCGCGTTCGCGTTTCTGGGCTCGGGCGGGTTTTTCTACACACACGGAATCGGCTTCTGGGTCGCAGGATCGTGGACCGTTCTATTCGGGGCGTTGACCTATGTGCTGGGCACCCGAATCTGGGCGTTGGGTAAGCGCTTCGGTTATTTCACGCCGGCCGACATGCTGGCCGACTTCTATGAGAGCGAAGCCATTCGTGTCGTCGTTGCTGTCGTCTCGGTCGGCTTCACGATCCTTTATATACAAGTGCAGGCACGGGGGCTCGGCTACATCCTGTCGGTCGCTTCGGGCGACCGGATTTCGTTCGAGTTCGGCACGCTCATCTTGCTGGTGGTGTCCGCAGGCTACTTGATCGCCGGTGGCCTGAGGGCCGTCTACTGGACCGACGTGCTGCAGGGGGCATGGATGTACGTGGCTATCTGGGCCGGCGCGCTCGTGCTGACGTACAAACTCTTCGGCGGGCCGCTGGCGTTGTGGCGACGCGTGGCGGTAGAGCGACCGGATCTCTTGACCCTGCCCGGTCCCGAAGGGTTCTTCACGCCGGGCATGTGGATCGGCTTCACGGTCGTCTTCTCGTTCGGGATCATCTTTCAACCACACCTGATGATCCGATACTACACGGCGGCGTCGGCACAGACGATCAAGTGGCTGGGCGCCACGACCCCGATCTTCCTGATGACGCTGTACATCCCGGCAGCGTTGGTCGGACTGGGCGGCGCCCTCGCCATGCCGGAACTCGAGGTCGCGGACAGGATCTTTCCCGAGATGTTATTCGCCTACGCGCCGGCGTGGCTGACCGGCATCATTCTCGCGGGCGCGACCGCCGCCGCCATGTCGACACTGGACTCGATCCTGCACGCGAACATGACGGTTCTGACGCGCGACGTTTATCAACGTTACGTCGCGCCGCACGCGAGCGCGGGTCACTACATACTGGTCGGCCGCGTGATCGTCGTCGCGCTACTTGTCGTCGGCTACCTGCTCACCGTCAATACCTCCGAGTTCCTCGTCGTACTCGTCGCGTTGTCGGGTGCCGGCGCGCTGCAATTGATGCCGGCGGTCCTGGGAGTCTGCTTTCCGACGCGACGCCTCCTGACGCGCACCGGCGTACTCGCAGGGATCGGGATCGGGTTGGCGACGCTGTATCTAACGCTCGTCGTGATCCCGAACCCACTGAACCTGTACGGCGGTATCTGGTCCGTGCTCGTCAACTTCGTCGTCACGATCGGCGTGTCGCGCTGTACACGGCCGCCGACCGCCGCAACGGTGTGGCGCATTCACGGCGAGATGGAACGGTTCGTCTACGGCGACGGCAGCACCCCGGTGCGGTCTCCTTGACTATACTGGTGCGACGATGCTGACCGTCCGCATAGCCGATTACGCTGCCGACCATGCCGAGATCTGCAGCATCCGCTTCGCCGTGTTCGTCGACGAGCAAAAGGTGCCGAAGAATCTCGAGCTCGACGACCGCGACCCGCATTGCATCCACCTGCTGGCCCACGACGATGGAGAAGCCGTCGGCACGGGCCGAATCGACCTGGCGATGTCCGGCAAGGTAGGGCGAGTCGCCGTCGTCGCATCGCGGCGCGGCCAGGGGGTCGGCACCGCGCTGATGGAGTATGCCCACGGCGTCGCCAGAAACAACGCCCTGGACACGGTCTGGTGCAACGCCCAGGTCTCGGCCGTACCGTTCTATGAGAACTTAGGCTATCGCATCACGAATGCCGAGCCGTTCGACGAGGCCGACATCCCGCATGTCCGGATGGAGTACACGCTGTAGGGTCGGTCGCCACAACGCTACCGTGCAGGCAACGGCGGCGGCCATGACAGTTCACGCCTCCCTGCGCCGTACCCACCACGATCTTATACAACGTGACTGCCAGTGGCTTCGGTCGGCATCAACCATCATGTCCACCGCTCGGAAGGGCACCGCGGCGCTGATCACGGCGGCAGTCAGAAGACTTCGAACAGACCGGCCGCGCCCATGCCGCCGGCGATGCACATCGTCGCGACGACGTGTTTGGCGCCACGGCGCTTGCCTTCGAGTAGTGCGTGCCCCACCAGGCGCGCGCCACTCATGCCGTAGGGATGACCAATCGAGATCGCACCGCCGTCGACGTTCAGTTTTTCCGGCGGTATGCCAAGCCGATCCCGACAATAGATCGTCTGCACGGCGAACGCCTCGTTGAGTTCCCAGAGGTCGATGTCGTCAACGGTCAAGCCGTGGCGCTCGAGCAGTCGTGGCACGGCGAATACCGGGCCGATGCCCATTTCGTCGGGAGCGCAGCCCACGACGGCGAGACCGCGATACGCTCCCAGCGGTTCGAGATTACGCCGCTCTGCGAACCGGCTGTCGACAACGACACACGCAGACGCGCCGTCGGAGAGTTGTGAGGCGTTGCCGGCCGTGACGGTCTTGTCTTCCCCAAGGACGGGCGCGAGGGCCGCCAAGCCCTCGAGCGTCGTCGACGGCCGGTTACCCTCGTCCTGCGTCAACTCGACGCGCTCCTCGCTGACTTCACCCGATTCTTTGTCTTTCACAACCTTGGTCGTCGCCAACGGGACGATCTCCTGATCGAATCGCCCCGCTTGCTGGGCCGCGGCCGTGCGTTGCTGGCTCGTCACGGCGTATTCGTCCTGCGCTTCACGCGAAATCTCGTAACGTGCGGCCACGACTTCGGCGGTCTCGAGCATCGTCATGAAGATGTCAGGTTGCAACGCGAGTAGCTCGGGATCGTCGGTGAAATAAGTATTGGCGTGTTCGTTCTGGACGAGCGAGACAGACTCCAGGCCACCGGCCACGCAAGCCGGCAGCCCGTCGACGATGATCCGCTGCGCCGCGACCGCAATGGCCTGCAGCCCGGAAGCGCAATGGCGGCTCACAGTCAGGCCGCCGACCTCCATGGGCAGGCCGGCGCGGAATGCGGCTTGGCGGGCGATGTTATTTCCCGTGGTGCCCTGGGGGCGGCCACAACCCATGATGACGTCTTCGATTTCCGCGGGCTCGAGACCGCTGCGCGACACGGCGTGGGCGATCGCATGACCGGCCAGCGTCGCGCCATAGGTGTTGTTGAACGCGCCGCGATACGCCTTGCCGATAGGCGTGCGTGCCGTCGAGACGATTACAGCTTCTCTGGTCATCATAGTTTGTCGCGGCCTATTGCCGCGGCGCGCGACTGTCATGGCGGAGAGGGAGGGATTCGAACCCTCGAAGGGCTTTTAACCCTTACTCCCTTAGCAGGGGAGCGCTTTCAGCCACTCAGCCACCTCTCCGAAATGCGGTTAGCACAAGAGGGTGGAATTCTAGCGGCTCGCGAGAAGATTCGCGACGGCGATGCCGTTTCGACAAGATGTCGTTACCGACGACCGCGCGCGTCGATCGACGTCAGTGGTTTACGCCGACGGCGTGCGACCGGTTGATCTCCTCAGCCGCCCGCTCGCGTTTGATTCGTTCGTAGATTTCCTCGCGGTGAACGGCAATCTCTCTCGGGGCGTCGATCCCTACACGAACCTGATTCCCCTTCACGCCAAGCACTGTCACAGTGACGTCGTCGCCGATAACCACCGTCTCCCCCACCCTGCGGGTCAAGATCAGCATAGCCAAACTCCTTCTTGGTCTCGGCACTGACGCACCTTGCCGCGCTGTCCTGCGCAGGCTACTGGCAGAGGCGTCAGTAACCGCCCAACAGTCCGGGAACCCCCTCATGCCGGCCATCGTTGGCCTGCAAGGCTCGCGAACGTCCGTGGCTAGACTGGCCGCGAATTCTTCTTCGATTTCCGCCAGCCCCCCTGTAGCCGGGTCGGCGCCATGCTGCGCCTACCGACCGGCCCTAGTCTAATGCATTTCTTCGGGCGGCGGTGAGGGGCCTCTAGACCCGGCCTAAGATGACCCGGCCAGGATGGCCGCAACCTGATCGCAGACCAGGCCCAGTGCGGCATCCAGCTCATCCGGCTCGGTCCCGCCGGCCTGCGCGAAGTCGGCCCGGCCGCCGCCGCGGCCGCCTACCCGCTCGGCCACGGGCCCGATCAGCTCACCGGCTTTGACGGAACCGGTCAGGTCCTTCGTCACGCTCGCGACCAGACGCACCTTGTCCTTCTCCACAGCGCCGAGCACGACGACACCGGAGCCGAGCCGGTCCTTGAGCTTGTCTGCCGCCTCGCGCAGCGCTTTGGAGTCGGCCCCATCGAGGCGTGCGGCGAGCACCTTGATCCCGCCGACGTCTCTGACGGCCTCGAGCAGATCCCGCCCGCCCTCGGTCGCGAGCCGGCCCTTCAACGTCTGCAGTTCCCGCTCGAGCGCGCGGTTGCGCTCGACGAGCGCACTGACCTTGTTCGCGACATCCTCACGCCCGCCCTTGACGAGACCCGCTACCTTTTTCAGCAACGCCGCACTCGTCTGTGTCCACGTCACTGCCGCCGCACCCGTGACGGCTTCGATGCGCCGGACACCGGCCGCGATGCCGGTCTCTGAGGTAATCTTCAGCAGCCCGATGTCGCCTGCGCTGCCCACGTGAGTTCCACCGCAGAGTTCCGTCGAGAAGTCGCCCAACGTCAAGACGCGCACGTCCTCGGCGTATTTGTCACCGAAGAACGCCAGCGCACCGCTGGCGATGGCCTCCCGGTAAGGCATGACTCTCGTTTCAGCGGTAGCGTTCATTCGGATCTGATCGTTGACGACGGACTCGAGGCGCTCAAGCTCGGCAGCCGTCAACGCTTCGTAGTGGGAGAAGTCGAAGCGCAGCCGGTCCGGCGCGACGAGCGAACCCTTCTGCTGCACGTGCTCACCCAACACCTCTCGGAGTGCCGCGTGTAACAGATGAGTCGCCGAGTGATTCAGGACAATCGCGGCGCGCCGATCGCCATCGACTCGCGCCTCTACCGAATCTCCGACGCTCAGGCGACCGTCCAAAAGCTGTCCCAGGTGTCCATGAGCGGCGCCCGCTTTTCGTGTGTCGTCGACACGAAATTGCGCCGCCTTGCTCGCAAGCAACCCTGTGTCGCCGACCTGGCCGCCGCCTTCGGCGTAGAACGGTGTCTTATTCAAGACCACGACAGCGGCCGTGTCCGGCTCGAGGACATCGACGGCCTCGCCGTCAACGAAGACAGCGACGACCTCGGCGCTACCGGTCAGCGTGTCGTAGCCCAGGAACTCGCTGGCGGCATCGACGCGAGGCAGACTCGAGGTATCGGCAGTGAAACGACTGGATTTGCGCGCCCGCTCTCGCTGCGCAGCCATGGCCGTCTCGAAGCCGGCATGATCGGCGGTCAGGCCACGCTCCCTGGCGACATCCGCCGTGAGATCTTCCGGGAACCCGTACGTGTCGTAGAGCTTGAACACCGCATCACCTGGGATGACACCGCCCTTGCCCAGGCCTTTCATCGTGTCCTCGAGAATTCGCATCCCCTGAGACAGCGTCTCGGCGAAGCGCTCCTCCTCCTGCCGGAGCACGCGCTCGACATGCTCGCGCAACGACGCGAGCTCGGGATACGCGGCACCCATCTGCGCCTCGACAGGCTGCACGAGCCGGTAGAAGAACGGCTCGTCCACACCGAGTTTGTGGCCGTGCCGAAGCGCGCGCCGGATGATCCGGCGCAACACGTAGCCGCGCCCTTCGTTGCCGGGCAACACGCCATCGACGATCAAGAACGCGCAAGCGCGAATATGATCGGCGATCACGCGCAACGACTTGCTGTCCGGATCCTTGGCCCCGGTGACATCGATGGCAGCCTCGATCAGCGCCTTGAACTGATCGATCGCGAAGTTGGAATGCACACCCTGCATGACCGCGGCCAGGCGTTCCAGGCCCATGCCCGTATCCACCGATGGCTTAGGCAGCGGCGCGAGCTCTCCGGCTGCGTCGCGGTTGAACTGCATGAACACGAGATTCCAGAGCTCGACGTAGCGATCGCCGGCCTCGTCGGGCGAGCCGGGCGGGCCGCCGGCGAGATCGGCGCCGTGATCGTAGAAAATTTCGCTGCACGGGCCGCAGGGACCCGTGTCGCCCATGGCCCAGAAATTATCCTTACTGCCGAGGCGGCTGAATTGCGCCGGAGCGACACCGATATCGTTGAGCCAGATCTCCGCAGCCTCGTCGTCCTCCTCGAAGACCGTGCACCAGAGACGTTCCGGCGGTAGTTTCAGAACTTCGGTCAGAAACTCCCATGCGTAGTGAATCGCCTCGCGTTTGAAGTAGTCGCCAAAACTGAAGTTACCGAGCATTTCGAAGAACGTGTGGTGACGTTCCGTATAGCCGACGCTCTCCAGATCGTTGTGTTTGCCGCCGGCGCGCACACAGCGTTGCGAGCTCACCGCGCGCGGGCTGCTACGTTGGTCCTGGCCAAGAAACACATCCTTGAACTGCACCATGCCCGCATTGGTAAACAACAGCGTCGGGTCGTTGCCCGGCACGAGCGGCGAGCTCGGGACGACCTCGTGGTCCCGCGCGGCGAAGTAATCCAGAAATGCCTGGCGCAGATCGTTACTGGTCGAGTTCATGGTCTGACTGGCCGCAGCCGAATTCGTCTGTGTTGGTTGGGCAAGCTAATCGGATTCGCCGGCGAGTTCCAGCGCCTCTTTAATCTGGTCGAGCTCGAACCCCCGGTACTGGAGATACTTGGTCTGCCGGGCCCGCTCTTTGAAGCTCTCGGGCCGACTCGGTCCGAAGCGTTTTTCCCGCACCCCGGCCGCGAGCGACGGCCAGTCGAGTTCGGAGTCGCGAAGCCAGGCCTGCGCGCGACCCCGAGCGATACCACGTTGGTTGAGCTCGGCCACGATGCGGGTGGGGCCCTGGCCCTTGCCGATACGCGTGCGAATGAAGCTCTCCAGGAAACGCCCCTCGTCCAACAGACCGTCAGCCTGCAGCGAATCGAGGACGTCCTCGACCAGCGCCGGAACAAACTCGCGGGCCAGGAGCTTGCGCTCCAGCTCTAGACGACTGTGCTCCCGCCGGGCCAGTAAATCCAGCGCTCGCCGGCGACAGACTTTGTCGACGTCGACGGGATCCCGAACGTGCTCAGGCCTGTTTAAGTGCGGCACTCTCCTCCGCCTCATCCGAGGGGACTTCCACCGGGCCTGTGGGCAGCAACTTTGCCCTGAGCTGGGCTTCTATCTGGTCAGCCGTCTCGGGATTTTCCAGCAGATAGCTCCGCACGTTCTCCTTGCCCTGACCGATGCGGTCGCCTTGATAGCTATACCAGGAACCGGACTTCTCGACGATGTCGTTCTCGACCCCCATGTCGATCAGCTCACCCTCGCGGGAGATGCCGTGCCCGTACAAGATCTCGAACTCGGCCTTGCGGAACGGCGGTGCGAGCTTGTTCTTGACCACCTTCACTCGTGTTTCGTTACCGATGATCTCATCGCCCTTCTTGATGGCCCCGATGCGCCGAATATCGAGCCTGACCGAAGCATAGAACTTCAAGGCGTTGCCACCGGTCGTCGTCTCCGGGTTGCCGAACATCACACCGATCTTTATGCGTATCTGGTTGATGAAGATCAACATGCAGTTGGAGCGTTGGATATTGGCCGTGAGTTTTCGCAATGCCTGCGACATCAGGCGTGCCTGCAGACCCACATGGGTATCGCCCATCTCGCCTTCGATCTCGGCGCGCGGCGTTAATGCCGCGACGGAATCGATGACGACCACATCCACGGCACCGGAACGGATCAGCATGTCGGTAATCTCCAACGCCTGCTCGCCGGTATCGGGCTGAGAGATCAGCAATTCGCTCACTTTGACGCCAAGCCTCTCCGCATAAGACGGGTCGAGCGCGTGCTCCGCGTCGACGAACGCCGCGGTGCCCCCCAACTTTTGTACTTCCGCCACGACCTGCAACGTCAATGTCGTCTTACCGGAAGCTTCCGGCCCATAGATCTCTACCACTCGCCCCCTGGGCAGGCCGCCGATGCCCAAGGCAACGTCCAGACCCAACGAACCCGTCGAGACCACCTCGATGTCGCGAATGGCGCTCGCATCGCCCAGGCGCATGACCGAGCCCTTACCAAACTGCTTTTCGATCTGCGCTAGGGCGGCGGCGAGTGCTTTTTTGCGGTTGTCATCCATACGTTTTTCCAGGCTTGAGTGGGTGCGAGGGGGACCTACTGAAGGTTCCGATTATTTCACAGAATCGCCCCCGTGACAGGATAGATTTTCCGTGGTTTGACGTCATTTCAGGGCCCAGGTCTCGAGGATCTGATAGACCGAGCTAAGCGGGCCGGGTGTCGATTCGACCAGCACGAACTCCGGCACCGGCCAGCGCACCGGCGTCAGCGTGTCGCTCACGTGGCGCGCCCGACGCGCCAGTGTGATGTGCGGCAGATAAGGGCGGCGCTCCCGGGGTATCTCGAGTTCTTCCAGTTCGCCCCACAGCGACGATTCCAGCTCGAGCAGCGCCGGCGGCACGGCGTCCGGCGCGGCCCACAACAGCCGAGCGCGCTTCCGGAATCCCAGCGTGTCGATGGACAACACGAATCGCTCCACCGACGGTGGCGAGATCTGCCGTACTTGAGCCAGCTTCGCCTCGCTGACGGCGCCGAGGAACGCGAGTGTCACGTGCAGGTTCGCTCGCGGCGTCGCCCGGCCTGCCGAGCGACGGACGGCGGCCTGGCTCGCGCTGACGAGTGCCTCGCGCGTGCCCTCGTCCGGCCACAGCGCGAAGAACACACGCCGCCGCCGTTCTGGCTCTGTGTGTTCCCGGGCCGAGCGCGCTTGACGGGCCGACACGATTATCGCGGTGTCAGCAGCGCCAGCAACCCGTGTAATGCGTGCGCGACACTGTCATGACGGATCGCCTCACGGTCGCCCGAGAAGCGCCGCACTTGCGTCTGCGTGCCGGCAGGGCCGCTCCACGCGAACCAGACCGTGCCGACCGGCTTGTCGTGTGTGCCGCCGGACGGGCCGGCGACACCGCTGACGGCGACCGATAGCTCTGCGCCGCTGATCCGTTTGACGCCCTCCGCCATCGCGCGTACGACCGGCTCGCTGACAGCCCCGTACTCGTCGAGCAGGTCCTCTTCCACGTCGAGCGCCTTGACCTTGGCCTGGTCGTCGTAGGCCACGAAGCCCCAGCCGAACCAGGCCGAACTACCGGGGATGTCGGTGAGCGCTTTCGCGATCCAACCACCCGTACAGGATTCGGCGCAGGCGACGTGCCAGCGCCGCGCCATGAGTGCCGTGCCCAGTTCCGTCGCTCGATACACCAACTCACCGTCAGCTACTGTCATCATCGCCCTTCATCACCTGCTCGTAGACCGCCAGGTTACCTCTAGTCATGGTGTCAACGGAAAACGCCTCCTCGACGCGCCGGCGTCCAGCCGCACCGAGACGCTTTCGCAGCGCGGGCTGCTGCACGATGCGGCGCAACGCGGCCAATAAGGCTCGGTCATCGTCGGGAGCCACGAGCAGGCCATTCACGTCATGCTCGACGATATCGACCAGGCCGCCCACGGCAGTGATCACGACCGGGACTCGACAACTCAAGGCCTCCAGGACGGCGACGCCCAGACCCTCCCGCCGGGCCGGATGGACCAGACAATCGAGCTCCGGCAGGAGCTCGATCAGGTCGTCCCTGAAGCCCACGAGCCTGACGTGGGCCGTCAGGGCCAGGCTCCGGATCTGGTCCTCCAACTCGCGCCGCAACGGCCCCTGGCCGAAACACAGCACGTCCACCTTGGGGTGCTCCGCGATGAGCTCCGGCAGAACGCTGAAGAGCTGCTCGTGGCCCTTGCGCGAGATGAGCTGAGCGACGACGCCGATCTTGACGGTGTCGGCCGACAGCCCGAAGACTTCAGCGAGACGACCACGAGTCTCTGTCGGTCGGTAGCGGTCCGTGTCGACGCCGCTCGCGACGTAATGCACGCGTTCCGGCGAGAGCCCGACATGATCCTTAAGCTGCGCCTCGATCGCGCGAGAGATCGCGATGATCGCCGCGTACGGTTTGTATTTAAGGTGGGCAAGCGCCTTGAGTTCGGTGCTGTCCACTCTGCGCGTCAGGATCGCGGGCACGCCGGCCCAGCGCGCGTTCCAGCCGCCGAAACGATCCACCCCGCGCCGTGAGTGCACATGTAAGAGATTCGGCCTGCGCGACGCCAACAGGGTCCGCAGTCGTGCCGGCAGCGAGAAATCCAGTTCGCCGCCCATCGGAATCTCGATCACCTGCGCGACCTGACCCATACCGCGTACCTGATAGGCGATCGCACTGTCGCGCGGGCAGACGAGTACATTGTCGATGTCCTGGCCGGCAAGGCCTGCCATCAGATCGCAGACCTGCTGCGCACCACCATAAAGGTGCCGGCCGGATTCCAGGTGAATGACGCGCACTTGTAGATGGTAACCGCTAGGCAATCAGAGCGGCCATCGTGCCGCAGACGTCCATCGTGATAGTTAATGCCTCCCTGCGCCTACCCACCACGCTCTTATTGAACGCCGGCGCCAGAGGCTTCGAGTCGGCATCAACCATCACGCCCACCCTCTGCTCGGTGTATGACCGGCCGGCCGCGCTTACAATATGCTGTCCTTCGATCGGTAGCGCCTTGCCTTGTCTCAAGCCCACACCCCGATGATGCAGCAATACCTCGGCCTGAAGGCCGAGCACCCCGATGTGCTGTTGTTTTACCGCATGGGCGACTTCTACGAGCTGTTTTACGACGATGCCCGCAGAGTGGCCGAACTCGTCGACATCGCGCTGACGAGTCGCGGACGATCCGCCGGCGACCCGATTCCGATGGCGGGTGTGCCGTATCACGCCGTGGAGAACTACCTGGCGCGCCTCGTCAGGCTCGGCGAGTCGGTCGCCATCTGTGAGCAGATCGGTGACCCGGCGACAAGCAAGGGGCTGGTCGAACGGCAGGTGGTTCGCGTCATCACGCCCGGCACGCTGACCGATGAAGCGCTGCTGGATGAGAATCGCAGCAATTATCTTGCGGCCGTCCACAGCGGCCCCGACGCGACCGGTCTCGCGTGGCTGGATCTCGCAAGCGGCCACTTCTCGGTCATGGAACTCCCCGCCGACGACGACCTGCAGGGCGAGCTCGCACGTCTCAATCCGGCCGAAGTGCTGGTCTCCGAGGACGCCACCCTACCGTCTTGGCTCGAGACCCGGGTCGGCCTCAACCGGCGCGCGCCCTGGCACTTCGACGCCGAGACGGGTCGACGCGCGCTCTGCCGGCAATTCGGCACCGAAGATCTCGCCGGCTTCGATGCCGAGGACATTCCGGCGGCGGTGGCCGCGGCCGGTTGTCTCCTGCAATACGTCAAGGACACCCAGCGTGCCGCCGTACCGCATCTTCGTGGACTCAGCCACGAGCGACGGGATCAAGCCGTGATCATGGACGCCACCACGCGGCGCAACCTGGAGATCGACTCGAGTCTGGGCCAGCGCGACGAGTACACGCTGGCGGGCCTGATGGACCGTTGCGCGACACCCATGGGCAGCCGTCTGCTGAAGCGTTGGCTGAACCGGCCGATCCGCGACCAGCAGACCGTACGCAGCCGCCAGCAGGCGGTAGCCACGCTGCGCGAGCCCGGGTTGGTCGCCGAGCTCCAGGCCGGCCTCAAGGAGATCGGTGACCTCGAGCGCATCCTGACCCGGATCGCCCTGCGCTCTGCGCGGCCCAGGGATCTGGCGCAACTGCGGCGCGCGCTGAAAGACCTGCCGGCGATCAGGGCCGCGGTCGCCGCCCTGGACTCGCCGCATCTGGCGGCACTCGCCGATCGTTGCGGCCACCACGACGAGCAACGCACGCTGCTGGAAGCGGCATTGGTCGAAACGCCGCCGATCTTCATCCGCGACGGTGGCGTGATCGCGTCCGGCTTCGACGCGGAGCTCGACGAGCTGCGTACGATCAGCGCCGACGCGAACCGCTTTCTCGACGACTTGCAGACGACCGAACGCGAGCGCACCGGCGTCAAAAACCTGAAGGTCGGCTATAACCGCGTGCACGGCTACTACATCGAGATCAGCAAGACACATGCACACGCCGCGCCGGAAGAGTACATCAGGCGCCAGACGCTTAAAGGCGCCGAACGATTCATCACCCCGGAATTGAAAGAGTTCGAGGACAAAATTCTCGGCGCCCGCAACCGTTCGCTCACCCGCGAACGACAACTCTACGAGGAGCTGATCGAGTCACTGAACGACGCTCTGGGCGCGCTGCAGTCCACGGCAGCCAGCGTGGCAGAGATCGATACGCTGACGAATTTCGCGGAACGTGCCCTGGCGTTCGATCTGTCCCAGCCGACGCTCACGGAGTCGCCGCAGATCCAGTACCAGAACGGCCGCCATCTAGGCGTCGAGCAGGCCAGCGACCATGCGTTCGTTCCGAACGATCTAGATCTCCACGACCGCCGCCGGCTGCTGATCATTACCGGCCCGAATATGGGTGGTAAGTCGACCTATATGCGCCAGACGGCGTTGATCGTCATCCTCGCCCACACCGGTAGCTTCGTCCCTGCCGACAACGCCCGCATCGGGCCCATCGATCGTATCTTCACTCGTGTGGGCGCATCCGACGATCTGGCCGGTGGCCGCTCGACGTTCATGGTGGAGATGAGCGAGACCGCGAGCATCCTCAACAACGCCTCTGCGCAAAGCCTCGTCTTGATGGATGAGGTCGGTCGCGGCACGAGCACCTTCGATGGACTCTCGCTGGCCTGGGCCGCGGCGCGTTTTATCGCCCGTGGGCCCCGCGCCTTCACGCTCTTCGCTACGCATTATTTCGAACTCACGAGCCTGGCCGATGAATTGCCCGCGACCGCAAACGTCCACCTCGATGCCAGCGAGCACGGCGACGAGCTGATATTTCTTCACAGCGTCAAGCCCGGACCCGCGAACCAGAGTTATGGGCTGCACGTCGCTCGGTTGGCCGGCGTGCCACACGATGTCGTCGAAGAGGCCCGCGACTATCTCGCCAGCCTCGAACAACAGTTAGAGGCGTCGGGTGCGAACGGGCCGCAGGGACAGCTCGCGTTCGCTGCGGCCACGCCACCAGACCGCTTGCGTGAGCGACTGGCCGAGATCGATGTCGATGCGCTCTCGCCGCGCCAGGCCCTCGAGTTGCTATTCGAACTCAATGCCGAGGCAAGGGATCGCGATTAGGCCGCCGCTTTCGTCGGAGCGGTCGTCGGGACACGTGAGCCATCGTGTCCAGCGTGCGGTAACGCCGAGACACGCTCGCGGACCACCGGCCGCTCCTACGGAGATTCGCCAGCCAGCCGAAAACGGCCGTTGTTCAAGAAGCTCACGACCTGGTCGGCGACGACTCCGGAACACAGCATCGACAGATGCGATACCGGTAACACGATATGGTCGGTCGCGCCCTCCAGCCGGGTTTCTTCCACGGCCACCGTGCCGTCGTGGGGCGCAAGCAGGGAGCTGATGAACTGCCCCAGACCTAGGGGGGAGTCGCCGGCGATCAAGCCGATCTCCTGCGCACCGGACCATCGCGTGACGGGGCCATCGGCGAAAAATGACGCCATACTCCTGCCCAGCAACGCGGAGCCGCCGGGGTAGCCCGCCAACGCCTGCCCGGCGACGGTGCCCGTCAACGGCGAGGCGAGACACACGACACGGCCGCCACCGGTTAGCGGCTGGCGTTCCAACAGCCGCAGTATCACGATGCCGCCCAAGCTGTGGCCGACGACGTGTAGCCGTCCGCTCGGCAGGTCCGCGATAAATGCGGCGAGTCGCGCGGCGTTTTCGTCCAGGTCGTCTGCGACGGAGCGGTAGGAGAACCGGTAGGTTCGGAAGCCGGCGGCCTGTAACTTCCGCCGGAGAAAAAAGAGCTCCGGCCCGGGAAGCCACAGCCCGTGCACGAGTACGACGCTCGCCATATGCGGCACGTTCACGGCTGGCCAGCCGCTACGACGATTCATACGCGCAGCCGTTCCAGCCCTTCGCGGTTGGTCCAGGAACTGACAGTCACGATCGCTTCCTCCAACTCCAGCCAACGATAGGCGCAATGCTCGTCGGCGTTCAACGTGATCGGGCAAGCGCTCCCGATGGGCAGGAACCAGAGATGTTCGAGATTCTCGGTGACGTCCGGGCTGTAACGGTCGCGCCACTCGGGCAGAATCGGGAACCGTCGTTGGACATGAGCGTCCACGAGCCCGTCGGCGACCAGCCCCGTCTCCTCCCGCACCTCACGGACGGCCGTTTGCGCCGGCGTCTCATCCCGGTGCAGCGTACCGGTAATCGACTGCCAGAATCCGACTGGCCGCACACGTTCCAGCAGCAGACACTCACGTTCCGGCGTGTAGATGACTACCAGAACGGATTCGGGACGGCGCCAATTTCTAACGCTCTCATTCACTCTTGGGAGGCGAACGCAACCGAATGCCGACTTCCTTGAGCTGAGCCGGACTCGCCTCGCTGGGCGCACTCGTCAACAGATCGCTGGCCGTCTGGGTCTTCGGGAATGCGATCACGTCGCGAATACTGTCTGCCCCGGCCATTAGCATCACGAGACGATCGAGACCGAACGCGATGCCGCCATGCGGCGGGCAACCGTAGTCCATGGCCGTCAGAAGAAAACCGAACTTCGCTTCGGCCTCTTCCCTCTCGATGCCCAACAACTCGAAGACGGCCGACTGCATCTCCGGGTTGTGGATTCGAATCGAACCGCCGCCGATCTCCGTTCCGTTCAACACCATGTCGTAGGCGCGAGACAGCGCAGTCCCCGGGCTCTCGAGCAACTCGGCCGGCGAGTCGGTCTGCGGCGCAGTGAAGGGATGATGAGACGGAGTCCAACCCCCTTCGCCGTCGTCGTCGAAGACCGGAAAATCGACGACCCACAGCGGCTGCCACGCAGCCTCTATCAAGCCACGATCCTTACCGAGTTGATCGCGCAGCGCGCTAAGGCTGTCGTTCACGATCGCGGTCTTAGCGGCGCCGAAGAACACCAGGTCGCCGCTCCGTGCGCCAACGCGGTCGAGGACTTTCTCGACCGCCGCCTCCGGCAGGTGTTTCAGTATCGGCGACTGCAGGCCGCCAGCGCCCGCCGCGCGATCATTGACCTTGATATAGGCGAGACCCTTGGCGCCATGGCGCCCCACCAATGCCGTGTAGTTATCGATCTCCTTGCGGGTCAGACTCGCACCGTCCGGCACTCGCAGCGCGGCGACGCGGCTGGCAGGATCGGCCGCCGGCCCGGCAAAGACTTTGAAGTCGACGCCAGCGAAGAGATCCGCGACTTCGCTCAGCAGCATTGGATTACGCAGGTCGGGCGCGTCGCTCCCGTAGCGGTCGAGCGCATTCCGATAGGTCAGACGGGGAAACGGGTCGGGAAGATCGACATCGAGGATGTCTTTGAAGAGGTCGCGGATCAGCGCCTCCATCATCGCCAAGATGGCCTGCTCATCGAGGAACGCCGTCTCTACGTCCAGTTGCGTGAATTCGGGCTGGCGATCCGCCCGCAAGTCTTCGTCTCTGAAACACTTGACGATCTGATAGTAACGATCGAAGCCCGACATCATCAGCAACTGCTTCATGAGTTGCGGCGATTGGGGCAACGCGAAAAACTTGCCTGGATGGGTGCGACTCGGCACGAGGTAATCGCGCGCGCCCTCGGGAGTCGTCTTCGTCAGTATCGGCGTCTCTATCTCGATGAAACCCGCTTCGTCCAGCCACGCGCGAATCGACCGCGTGACCTGATGGCGCAGGCGCAAGTTGCGCTGCATCCCGTCGCGGCGCAGATCGAGATAGCGGAAGCGCAATCTCAGCTCCTCGCTGGCGTGTTCTTCGTGATGAAACGGCGGGGTCTTGGACTTGTTGAGTACCGTTAACTCGGTCGCCAGGAGTTCGACCTCGCCCGTCGGCAGCTCGGAATTGATCGTGCCCTCCGGGCGTTCGCGAAGCCGGCCGTGAACGGACAGCACATACTCACCACGGAGCCGCTCCGCTTCCGCAAACATCTCCGGCGTGTCGGGATCAAAGACGATCTGCAACAAGCCTTCCTGGTCTCTGAGGTCTACGAAGATTACCCCACCATGGTCGCGCCGGCGGTGGACCCAGCCGGCGACGGTGATCTCTTCGCCGATCTGCGACCGGTTGAGCTGCCCGCAGTAATGACTGCGCATGGATTCTAACCTCTTGAAAGACAAGGCATCTTTCGCGAGCGGATGTTACGGCGTCGTTTCGGGCGGCGCAACTTCGGCGTGCGGATGGGCCGGGTGCCAATTCGGCACGACCACGCCCAACGAGATGATCATCTTCAGCGCTTCCTCGACCGACATATCCAGTTCGATAACGCTGCGGGTCGGCACGAACAACATGAAGCCCGAGGTCGGGTTGGGTGTCGTCGGCAGGAACACGGCCACGATCGGCTCCCCGGTGACGGCGTGGACCTCGGCCGGGTCTTCGGAGGTCTGAAATGCCAGGCTATAGAGATTCTTGCGAGGATATTCGATTAACAGGACTTTCTTAAAGGAAGTGGTGGAATCGCTGAAGACGACCTCCGCGAAGTGCTTCACCACGCCATAGACGGTTCGCACGAAAGGAATCCGATCCAGCACGGACTCGTAAGTCTTCACGAGGCGTCGCCCGAGCAGGTTGGCAGCGAGCATGCCCGTGATGACGAGCACGATCAGCGCGAGGATCGCACCTAGCCCGGGGATCTCAATACCGAGCAGCGTTTCAGGCCGCAACGCAGGCGGCATCAGCAACAGCAGCCCGTTCGCGAGGCGCAACAGCAGCGAGAACACCAAAATGGTGGCACCGACCGGTAGCCATACCAGCAGACCAGCGATGAAGTAACGCCGTAGACGAACCAACATCGGAACTATCCTTTCAACTCATTTCGCCGTCGCGCCCGTTTCCTTCTTGGCACTCGACTCAGTAGATTTGCCGTCCTTGGGTTTAGCGCTCGTGTCCTTCTTGGTCGGCTTCGCATCATCCTTGGCTTTGGCGCCCGCATCGTCTTTAGATTCGGCCCGGTCGACGAGGTTGCGTCTCTTCTCCTTGTCGGACTTGAAGTCTGTTTCGTACCAGCCGTCGCCCTTGAGCCTGAAGCTCGACGCCGACACGAGGCGTCGCAGCGCGGCGGCGTCACAGTCGGGGCAGTCCTTGAGCGGCTCGTCGCTGAGCTTCTGCAGCGCTTCCAGTTCGTGTCCGCAGGAGTCGCAACGGTATTCATAGATAGGCATATCCCAGTTCTCGTCCTTTACCGACGCTTCTGCCCAGCCGACACGAGTAGTAGCACCTGAGGAACCTTGCCGCAGTGCCGTAACGGATCAGGCCGCTGCCGCGGCGTCACCCTTTACGAATTCGAGCCCCTCGGCACCGACACTGACACGAATGGTATCACCTGGACCGAAGCTACCGTCGAGTATTTGTTGTGCCAGCGGATTTTCCAACTGTTGCTGAATTGCACGCTTCAATGGTCGTGCACCGTAAATCGGATCGTAACCCGCCTGGGCCAGTCGCTCCCGGGCGGCTTTGTCCAACTGCAACGCCATGTCTCGTTCGCTGAGCCTGTCGTACAGGTAGCGCAATTGAATGTCGACGATCCGGCTCAGGTGCGCCGGTGACAACGGGTGGAAGACGACGACATCATCGATTCGGTTGATGAACTCCGGCCGGAAGTGCTGGGACACAATCTCCATGACCTCGGCTTTCATCGAGGCGTAGTTCTCCTCGCCGCTGAGCTCCTGGATGCGCTGACTACCAAGATTCGAAGTCATGATGATGACCGTGTTGCGGAAATCCACGGTGCGCCCATGGCCGTCGGTCAGCCGGCCGTCGTCGAGTACCTGCAACAGGACATTGAAGACGTCCGGGTGGGCCTTCTCGATTTCATCCAGCAGCACGACCGTGTAAGGCCTGCGCCGGACGGCCTCGGTGAGATGGCCGCCTTCCTCGTAACCGACATAGCCAGGCGGCGCGCCGATCAGCCGGGCAACCGAGTGTTTCTCCATGAACTCGGACATATCGATCCGGACCATGGCGTCCTCGGAATCGAACAAGAAGGCAGCCAGCGCCTTCGTCAGCTCGGTCTTACCGACTCCGGTCGGTCCTAGAAACAGGAACGAGCCGTTTGGCCGGTTCGGGTCGGACAGTCCCGCACGCGACCGGCGCACAGCGTTCGACACCACCTGTAGCGCCTCGGCCTGCCCGACGACGCGGGACTCGAGGAAGCTCTCCATCGCGAGGAGCTTGTCCTTCTCGCTCTCGAGCATCTTGGTCACCGGAATGCCGGTCCACTTGGACACGACGTCCGCGACTTCTTCTTCGGTGACACGGTTGCGCACAAGTCGGTAGACCATCTGCTCGCTGTTCAGCGCCTCGTTCAGTTGTTTTTCGAGATCCGGAATCCGGCCGTACTGCAGTTCGGACATGCGGGTCAAGTCGTTGGCCCGATGCGCTCTCTCGAGTTCCATCTTGGCCCGCTCGAGCTCTTCCTTCAGATGAGCGGCACCCTCCATCGCGGCCTTCTCCGCTTTCCAGACACTTTCGAGATCGGCGAATTCCGCCTCGAGCCTGTCCACTTCCGCCTGCAGGTCATCGAGACGACGCTTCGATGCGTCGTCGGATTCTTTCTTTAATGCTTCGCGCTCGATCTTGAGCTGGATCAAACGTCGCTCGAGGCGATCCAAGGCCTCGGGCTTGGAATCGATCTCCAAGCGGATGCGCGACGCGGCCTCGTCGATGAGATCGATCGCTTTGTCCGGCAACTGCCGGTCACTGATATAGCGATGCGATAACGTCGCCGCCGCGACGATGGCCGGGTCCGTGATCTCGACGCCGTGGTGCACCTCGTAGCGCTCCTTCAGGCCGCGCAGGATCGCGATCGTGTCTTCGACCGTCGGCTCCTCGACCAAGACCTTCTGGAAGCGCCGCTCCAACGCAGCGTCTTTCTCAATGTACCGACGGTATTCGTCCAGCGTCGTCGCCCCAACGCAGTGGAGTTCTCCGCGCGCCAACGCCGGCTTCAACATGTTGCCGGCGTCCATCGCACCTTCGGCCTTGCCCGCGCCCACCACGGTGTGCAGCTCGTCGATGAACAAAATCACCTGGCCTCCCCGCTTGGCCAACTCGTTGAGCACGGCCTTCAGCCGTTCTTCGAACTCACCGCGGAATTTCGCGCCGGCGATCAACGCGCTGAGGTCCAGCGCCAGGATGCGTTTGGACTTCAAGCCCTCCGGCACTTCGCCATTGACGATTCGCTGGGCGAGCCCTTCGATAATCGCGGTCTTACCGACGCCGGGCTCGCCAATCAGTACGGGGTTGTTCTTGGTTCGTCGTTGCAACACCTGGAGCGTGCGCCGGATCTCTTCGTCCCGGCCGATGACCGGATCGAGCTTGCCCTGCTCGGCCCGTTCCGTGAGATCGATGCAGTATTTGTCGAGCGCCTGACGATTGTCTTCGGCATTCGCGTCGTCGACCCGTTCGCCACCGCGGATCTCGTCGACGGCTTTCTCCAGCGCGCCCTGAATCGCGCCTGCCGATTTCAGCACGCGGCCCAGGTCGCCACGATCCTGTAGTGCCGCGAGGACGAACAACTCGCTGGACAGATAAGCATCACCGCGGTCCTGGGCGAGCTTATCGGTAACATTCAGGAGTTTGCCGAGGCCGCTGGAGAGGTGGAGCTCGCCCGGCGTGCCACCCGAGACGGTCGGCTGTCGATCCAGCGCGTCGCCCAGCTGCGAGCGAAGCTGGTTCATATTCACGCCGGCCTTGGTCAGCAGCCCGCGCACCGTGCTGCCGTCCTGCTCGATCAGGGCCGTCATCAGGTGGATGGGCTCGACGAACTGATGTTCACGGCCCACCGCCAACGACTGGGCGTCCGCCAGAGCGAGCTGAAACTTGCTCGTTAGCTTGTCTGTGCGCATGTGGCTACGTCCCGCGAAACCGATTGTGACAACATGGGGTTAGCGGCCGCGAATATCAACTCCCGAAGGCGCGTAACGCTGCCTCAGCCGTACCGCAACGGGGGTGGACATGATGGCTCACGTCGACCTGCGCCTTACCCACATCGAGTAAGTGAAACGTCCGTGCCAGAGGCTAACGGTCGACATGAACCATCATACCCACCCCCTGTGACGTCACCGCGGCGTTGGGCGCGGCGGCGACAGCCAGATCAGCGTCGCCATGCGGCCGCAAGTCGCCTCGCGGCGGGACGAGTAGAAGCGTTCCGTGTCGGTGTAGGTACAGAAATCGCCGCCATAGATCGCGTTCACGCCGGCTGCAGCCAGGCTAAGCCGCGCCAGGCCGTACAGGTCGGCCTGCCAGCGGCCCCTGGCGTTGGGCGTAAAGCAAGCGTCCGCGCCGGCATCGGCCGCGACGAAGACGGCCCGGACTTCCGCGCCGACCTCGTACGCACCCGGCCCGATCGCCGGTCCGAGCCAGGCCAGCAGATCGGCTGGGTCGTCCCCCATCGCCGCGACCACTGCCGGTAACACGCCACCGGCCAATCCGCGCCAACCCGCATGGGCGACGCCGATACGCGCACCGGCGGTGTCGACGAACAAGACCGGCAGGCAGTCGGCAGTAAGCACCGCGCAGACGCGCAGAGCGCTCGAAGTGACTGCGCCGTCCGCTGCCCGCGGCGACTCGGTGTCCAGGTCCGCCACCGTGGCGCCGTGGACCTGTTCGAGCCAGCTCGGCTGCCGCGGCAGCTCGAGTTCGGCGGCCAACACGCGCCGATTGGCGGCGACCGAGTCCGGATCGTCACCCACCTGCGTACCGAGATTCAGGCTCGCGTAGAGGCCGCGGCTCACCCCACCACCACGCTGCGTCGCGACCGCCTTGACGTGCGCGGGCGCCGGCCAGTCCGGAACGATCGTGGCCACGGTCACGTCGGCGGCCCGCTATCCGGTGCGGCATCGGCGCGCAGAGCCGCGAGGAGTGCCTCCATGTCCTCCGCCAGCGGGCTCTCGTAGCGGACCTCGCGGCCGCTGTCGGGGTGGCGAAACTCGAGCTGGCTGGCGTGCAGCGCCTGGCGGCGAAAGCGCTGCAACGTCTCCCGAAGCTCCGGGCTCGGCGACCGTGGCAACCGTGGTCGCCCCCCGTACAGCGGATCGCCGACCAGGGGGGTGTGCCGATGGGCCAGATGCACCCGGATCTGATGCGTGCGCCCGGTCGTCAGCTGCAGCTGCAGATAGGTGTGCGCCCGGAATCGTTCCAGCACTCGGTAGCGGGTCAGTGCCTGTCGGCCCGTATCGATAACGGCCATCTTCAACCGGTTGCGCGGGTGCCGTCCGATCGGTGCATCGACGTCGCCGCCGCCGGTCAGCACGCTCTGACACACGCCCACATAGCCGCGATGAATGTCGCGTCGCTCCAGCTGCGCGACCAGCGCGGCATGGGCACCCAGCGTCCGCGCGACGACGAGGAGTCCGCTCGTGTCTTTATCCAGTCGATGCACGATGCCGGCCCGGGGCACACCAGCCAGCGCCGGATCCAGGCTGAGCAGCGCGTTCTGCAACGTGCCGGTGCGGTTTCCGGCTCCCGGGTGTACGACCAGGCCGGCAGGCTTGTCGACGATGAACACCGCCGCGTCCTCGTGGATCAGCGTAACGGGGATTGGCTCGGGCTCCACAGCCACGACGGGCTCGATCTGCGCATCCAGCACGATCTCCTCACCGCCGTGGACCTTCTTGTCCGGCTCGACCTGGTCGCCGTCCAGCGTCAGTTGACCGCCCTCGATCCAGATCTTGAGCCGGGCCCGCGAGAACTCGGCGAGGACCGCAGCGGCGGCTTGATCGAAGCGGCGTCCTGCAAGATCCTCGGGAATCGACTGCCGGCGGAGAATTCGTTCCACCGCAGCCCCCGCAGGGATTGGAAACTTTTCGTTATCGTTCATACTCTAAGCTCGAACCCACGACGGTTGCCAGTCAGCCCGGCAACCGTCGTGGGGATGAAGTTTGCCGTAGTTCTGCGTCGTTGTGGACGCCGTTGATGGAATAACCGGGTGCGCATAGCAATAAAGCCTCTGATCGTTACCGTTTCGCTGCTCACCGTCCTCTCGGGCTGTGGCCGAAATAGCGACAACATCGTCCAGGAGGCGGGTCCGGAAGCGCTCTATGAACGCGGTGTCTCCTCGATGAGCAGCGGCAACTTCCAGTTAGCGCTTGGTTACTTCCAAGCGCTCGAGGCGCGTTTCCCGTTCAGCAACGTCACACGGCAGGCACAGCTTGACATGATCTACGCGTATTACCGGAGTCGCCAGTACGAGTCCGCCATCGATGCCGCGGAAGAGTTCGAGCGGGAGAACCCGACGCACCCTCGTGTCGACTACTGCCTGTACATGAAGGGCCTGGCGTATTTCGACGAGGCGCCCGGGCTCATCGAACGGTTGTTCCGGGTGGACATGACCGAACGGCCGCCGCGTGACACGATGCAGGCTTTCTCGATCCTCCAGGAGCTGCTGAGGCGCTTCCCCAGTAGCCAGTACGCGGCAGATGCCCGTGAGCGCATGATCTTTCTGAGAAATCGGCTCGCGGACTATGAAAATCACGTGGCCGAATACTATATGACGCGTGGTGCCTATGTGGCCGCGGTCAACCGGGCCAAGTACTCGCTCGAGCATTACCCGGGCGCTCCAGCGTTGGAGGAATCGCTGATTATTATGGTCGATGCCTACGAACAGCTCGGCATGCGCGAGCTGGCAGAAGACGCGCAGCGGGTCCTGACCGAGAGTTTCGGCGAGCTCGCCGCGCTGGACTAAGCCAGCTGTCGCGGTGAGGCGGACTTGCCTAGGGCAGCTCAGTAACCGGACGTGATCGGATAGCGCCAATCGCGGCCGAACGCACGGCTGCTGACACGCACGCCAGGAGGCGCCTGGCGCCGCTTGTACTCGTTGCGCTTGACCAGCTCCAACACCCGGCCGACGACGTCGCGGTCGAAGCCGAGCGCGGCGATTTGCTCCACCGAGTAGTCCTTCTCGATAAACGCCTCCAGGATGGCGTCCAATAGGTCGTAAGGCGGCAGCGAATCGCTGTCTTTCTGGTCCGGCCTGAGCTCCGCCGACGGTTCACGCGTCATCACCCGTTCGGGAATGACTTCGCCCTGGTTAGCGCCTAACCCGTTGCGATAGCGCGCGAGCTCGTAGACTAACGTCTTGCTGCAATCCTTCAGCGGCGCAAAGCCGCCGGCCATATCTCCGTAGAGCGTGGCATAACCGACGGCCATCTCGCTCTTATTGCCGGTGGTCAGGAGCATCTTCCCGGTCTTGTTGGAGAGGGCCATCAGCAAGAGTCCACGACAGCGCGCCTGAATATTCTCCTCGGTCGTGTCGGGCGGCAATCCTTCGAACAGATCCTCCAATACCGTCAGCGTCACGGCGAACATCGGCTCGATGGACAGTGTGTCGTAACGAACACCCAGATTGCTGGCCTGTCTGGCTGCGTCCTCGGTACTCATCGTCGACGTGTAGCGCGATGGCATCATGACGGCGTGGACGCGATCCGCGCCGAGCGCGTCGGCGGCCACACACAGTGTCAACGCCGAGTCGATCCCACCGGACAAGCCGAGCACGACGCTGTCGAAGCCGTTCTTATCGACATAGTCGCGGGTGCCGAGAACCAACGCGTTGTAGACATTCTCGACTACCGGAAGCCGCGGCGCGATCTCGCCGGGTTCGAACCGCGCGCGACCCTGCGCCGAGCGTAGTTCAACGACGTAGACCTCCTCCTGGAACGCGGGCGCCCGGAAAACAACGTCGCCCGCCGCATCGAGCGCCATCGAGCCTCCATCGAACACGAGTTCATCCTGGCCGCCGACCATGTTGACGTAGAGCAGAGGAATGCCATTCTCACGCGCGCGCTCGCCGAGCACGGCCTCGCGGCCCGCCTGGCTGTCCACATAGAAAGGAGAGCCGTTGGAGACCAGGACGACATCGGCGCCGGCGGCTCGGGCAGCGGCACAAGGCCCACTCTCCCAGGTGTCTTCGCAGATCGTCAGCCCGAACCGGACACCGTCGAATTCGACCACCGTCGGCCCGGTGCCACTCTGGAAATAGCGCTTCTCATCGAAGACGGCGTAATTCGGCAGCGTCTGTTTCCGGTGCCGTGCGAGCTCGGCGCCGTCGCGGAGCAGCGCGCCCGAGTTGTAGATCAGGTCACCGTCATACTCGGGGAAGCCGACGTACAGGCCGATGCCATCGATGCCGGAGCGCACTTCGTCCAGGGCCGCCTCCACGCGCAACCGCATCCCGCGATGCAGGAGCAGGTCCTCCGGCGGGTACCCGCTCAGGGTCAGCTCCGGGAAAATCAGCAGATCGCAGCCGAGTTCGTCGCGCGCGCGCTTGGCGGTGGCCAGAACTTTCTTCGTATTGGTGTCGATCGCGCCAACGTGAGTATTGATTTGCGCGAGCCCGATCTTCACTCCAGCGCCTTGGCCATCGCGCCGCCGAGATCCGCTGGGGACCGGGTCGTCGTCACGCCGGCTCGTTCCAGTGCTTTGAACTTTTCGACGGCCGTCCCCTTGCCACCCGAGATGATGGCGCCGGCATGCCCCATTCTCTTCCCGGCGGGGGCCGTGACCCCCGCGATATAGGCCACGACGGGTTTCGTCACGTCGCTCGAGATGAATTCGGCGGCCGCCTCTTCGTCGGAGCCGCCGATCTCCCCCACCAGGATGATGCCGCGAGTATCGGGATCCGCTTCGAACAACGCCAGGCAGTCGATAAAATTCATTCCCCGTATCGGGTCGCCGCCGATGCCGATACACGTAGTCTGGCCCAGCCCTTCATTCGTCGTCTGGAACACGGCTTCGTAGGTCAACGTGCCGGAGCGCGAGATGATCCCGATGGACCCCGGCGTATGGATGAACCCGGGCATGATGCCGATCTTGCAGCCGCCCGGTGTGATGATTCCCGGGCAGTTAGGCCCGATGAGCCGGCAATCCTGGCCAGCCAACACCGCCTTGACCCGGACCATGTCCAGAACGGGCACGCCCTCGGTGATACACACGACCAATTCCACTCCGGCATCGGCGGCTTCGAGGATCGCGTCGGCGGCAAAAGGTGCCGGCACATAGATCATGCTGACCGTGGCTTGGGTCTCTCGCACGGCGTCGCGAACCGTGTCGTAGACCGGTAGCCCCAGATGCTCCTCGCCACCGCGGCCGGGCGTCACGCCTGCCACGACCTGGGTGCCGTACTCCAGGCATTGCTCGGTGTGAAAACTGCCCTGTCGCCCGGTCAACCCCTGGCACAGGACCTTCGTTTCGCTGTCGATCAGAATACTCATGCGCCCGTGCCCCGATTCTTGGCCAGGGCGATGATCTTCAGCGCCGCATCGGTCATGTCGTCCGCGGCGACAATGGCTAAGTCGCTATCGGCGAGCAGCTGTCGGCCCTTCTCCACATTCGTGCCCTCGAGGCGGACCACGACCGGAACCTCGACGCCAACGTCGCGGACGGCCGCGATGATCCCCTCCGCAATCAGATCGCAGCGCACGATGCCGCCGAAGATATTGACGAGAATCGCCTCGACTCTGTCGTTGGCCAGAACGATCTTGAAGGCTTCCGTGACCTGCTCGGCCGTGGCGCCACCACCGACGTCGAGAAAATTGGCCGGCTCGCCACCGTGGAGCTTGATCAAGTCCATCGTGGCCATGGCCAGGCCGGCACCGTTGACCATGCAGGCGATGTCGCCATCCAGGGACACGTAGCTCAGGTCGTGTGCTCGAGCCTCGCGTTCGTTGTCATCTTCCTGAGCTTCATCCCGCAAGGCCTCCATCGACGCCTGGCGGAACAGCGCGTTTTCTTCGACGTTGATTTTGGCGTCGAGCGCGACCACGTTGCCCGCGCCGGTCACGATCAGCGGATTGATCTCCACCAGACTCGCGTCACACGCATGAAACAACTTGACCAGCTTGCCGAGGATGTCACCGAGTTCCCGTTGCTGGCCCTTGGTCAATCCCAGGCCGAAGCCTAGAGCCCGAGCCTGGTATTCGGAGAGGCCTGCCGCCGGATGCAATGCGACCGTCAAGATCTGTTCCGGGGTCTCCGCCGCCACAGCCTCTATATCCACTCCGCCCGCTGCGGAAGCCATGATCACGACGCGCTCGGAATTTCGGTCTACCAGTAGGCTCAGATAGAGTTCTCGCTCTATCGTCGAGCCCGCCTCGACGTAGACCGTGTCGACGGGCAGCCCCTCGGGGCCGCTCTGATGAGTGACCAGTTGGGTCCCGAGCAGCGCCGCTGCATGCTCGCCTACCTCGTCGACGCTGTGGGCCAGGCGGACGCCGCCGGCCTTGCCGCGACCCCCGGCGTGCACCTGCGCCTTGACGACCCAGAACTCGCCGCCGAGCGCCTCAGCCGCGGCGATCGCCTCCGTGGGCGTAGCAGCGACACGGCCTTCGGGCACGGGAATGCCGAATTGGGCGAACAGTCCCTTGGCTTGGTGTTCGTGAAGATTCAGGCCGGATCTCCGGAGTAAGTGCGGCGGTATTGTCCATGAAAGAGATTGGCTGCGCAAAGTGACGCCCGTCCACTAGGCGTCGCGCTCGATCGGGTAGAATTCCCGGCAAATGTCCGCCGTAGACGCCACGCCAGATTCCCGGCTCAGACCGGACCCGATCACGACATCTGTACTCGATTCGGAGGAATTCGCCTGGCGGATACTGATCCTACTCAATGTCTTCCGGCTCACGCTCGGGAGCATGTTGCTCGCCCTCTTTCTCGCCGTCACCGAGCCACGCATCATCGGCGGCACGAACCCCACACTCGCCTGGGGCGCTCTGCTGGCGATGCTCGCGTTTGGTGTCGTGGAGATCTGGCTGTTACGTCACCGCAGCCCTTCGTCGGGGATTCAGATTTACGCGCAGCTGACACTGGATCTCACGGTCACAACGGCACTGATGCACGCCAGCGGCGGCGTATCGAGTGGCGTGGGCGGGCTGCTGATCGTCTCGATCGGCGCGCTCGCGTTGCTCGTACCACGCGAACGCGCCTTCCTCTTCGCCGCGGTCGCAGCATTGACCATGCTCGGTGAACAGACCCTGTCGCAGCTGCAAGGCGCCACGGGTACGGCCGCGTATGCGCCGACCGGTATTCTCGGCGCCGTCATCTTCGTCATCGCGATCGTCGTCCAGGTGCTGCGACATCGGATGCTCGAGACCGAAGCGTTGGCCGAGCAACGCGGCGTAGACCTAAAGAACCTCGGCGATCTCAACCAGTACATCGTGCAGCATCTCCGCGAGAGCATCGTCGTGGTCGATGGTGATGATCGGCTTCGGCTCATCAATGAGTCGGCGGCCACGCAACTCGGCGTAAGCAGCCGCGGGCCGAACCAGTTGCTGAGCGATGTCTCTCCCGAACTCGCGGACCGCTTGGAGGCCTGGCGGAATTTAGGTTCAGCGTCGAGCGAACCACCGCTCAACCTGACCTCAGCCGACGGCACGACGACGATCATCCCCCACTTCGCGTCAATGGGGTCGGAGCATTCGGGCGGCACATTGATCTTCCTCGAAGACACGTCGCTGCTAGCGGAACGAGTCCAGCAGACCAAGCTGGCTTCGCTCGGCCGACTCTCCGCCAGCATCGCTCACGAAATTCGCAATCCGGTCGGGGCAATGAGCCATGCGGGTCAGCTGCTGGCCGAGTCACCCGACATAGGACCTGAAGAGCGACGGCTGACCGATATCATCCGCGTCAACGGCACCCGCGTAAGTCAAATTGTCGAGAGCGTATTGGCGCTCTCTCGCCGAGACAAGACGCGGCCGGAGCGTGTCCAGCTCAAGCCGTGGATAGAGGAGTTTATCCAGGAATTCGTGCAGACTCTGGAGCTGACCGAGGATGCCGTCACCGTGCTCGACTCCACTCCCGATACCGAAGTGCGCATGGACCTGACGCATCTGCACCAGATCGTCTGGAACCTCTGCGACAACGCGGTCAAATACGGCGGTGCTCCGGCCGGCGCGATCACGGTCGAACTGAACTGCGGGCGGCTTGAGGCCTCCGGCAGGCCGTATCTCGAGATCGCCGATCGCGGCCCGGGGATCGATCCCGACAAAGTCGAGGAAGTTTTCGAGCCGTTCTATACCGGCGCGGACGGCGGCACCGGACTCGGGCTGTTTATCTCGCGGGAGCTGTGTGAGTATAACGGTGCGACGCTGCGCCATCGACCACGTACCGGTGGCGGCAGCGTCTTTCGTGTAGTCTTCTCCGATCCGACTCGCTGGCAACGAATAGCGTAGTGGTCCAGCAAGGCTATATCGATGAAACCCACCGCATTAGTCGTCGATGACGAACCTGACCAATGTGAACTGCTGACCATCACGCTGGAGCGGATGGACATCGCGACGCGCACCTGCAACGACGTCGCAACCGCCAAGCACGCGCTAGCCAAGCAGCCGTACGATCTGTGCCTGACCGATATGCGGCTGCCCGACGGCGACGGGCTCGAGTTGGTCGAGTGGATGCAGCGGGAGGTGCCGGGCACGCCTGTCGCGGTGATCACCGCTCACGGCAGCGTCGAGACGGCTGTCAAGGCACTGAAGGTGGGTGCTTTCGACTTCGTCTCCAAGCCGCTGGACCTCAACGATCTGCGCAAACTCGTGAAGGCCGCTCTGAAGCTCAAGAGCGTCGCCCAACCCAAGGACTCCAGTGGCCGCGGCTTGGCGGGGACTTCGCCTGCGATAGAAGAACTCCGAACCCTGATCGCCAAGGTCGCCCGGAGCCAGGCGCCGGTGTACATCTCCGGCGAATCCGGCACCGGCAAGGAGCTCGTTGCGAGGATGGTGCATGACACGGGGCCGCGAAGTGACGGCCCATTCGTGCCGATCAACTGTGGAGCGATCCCGACGGAGCTGATGGAGAGTGAGCTATTCGGACACAAGAAGGGCAGTTTTACCGGCGCGGTCAGCGACAAGATCGGCCTCATACAATCAGCCGAGGGCGGCACGTTATTTCTCGACGAAGTGGCGGATTTGCCGCTGCACATGCAGGTAAAACTACTGCGCGTGATCCAGGAAAAGACCATACGCCCCGTCGGCCAGGCCAAGGAACTACCCGTCGATGTGCGCATCCTGAGCGCGACGCATAGGAACCTCGATAAACTCGTCGCCCATGGCGGCTTTCGTGAAGATCTCTACTATCGGATCAACGTCATAGAGCTCCACGTGCCGGCGTTACGGGATCGCGGCGAAGACGTGTTGATCCTGGCCGAACTGACTCTCGAGCGGCTCGCGCGCGATCGCGACCAACCCATATCGTCGCTGACACCCGCCGCGAAATCGGCGCTCATGTCCTATCGGTTTGACGGCAACGTTCGGGAGCTCGAGAATATCTTAGAGCGGGCGCTGACCCTCTCATCCGGGGATGAGATCGATATCGATGACATCCAGCTACGCCCCATGACCGACGACGACGCCCCGACCGTCGCGGGCACCGCGCCGCTGGGGGCCCAGCTCGCAGAGATAGAACGCGACGCGATCGTGAACGCGCTCGAACAGACGCGTTACAACAAGACCGCGGCGGCCAAACTGCTCGGCATCAGTTTTCGGACGCTGCGTTACCGGATAAAAAAGTTCGGTATCGACTGACAGGCTGTCTAAGCCGCCCGGGTGACAAAAATGGTCAGTTTGCGTCACTCACGCGCTTCTCCGGCGTGGTCTGGATCGAGCAATATGTTCAACTCGACTGCCACAGACGCACGGGCAAAAGCCTAGAACTATGATTTCATTGGATTTTCAATATTTCTCCCCGAACTTGGCACAGCCCTTGCAGCAATAGCCACACAGGCACATGGATGCCGTCACATTTTTGTTGCACACCAATCAAGGAAGATCTCTATGAACAAGCTTCAACAGGGTTTTACCCTCATCGAGTTAATGATTGTGGTGGCGATCATCGGCATCTTGGCCGCGATTGCTATCCCCGCTTATCAGGACTACACGATTCGTGCCCAGGTCTCTGAAGGCATGAGCCTGGCTGCCGCCGCGAAGGCCGCAGTCACCGAAGACTTCTTGAATGAAGGCGCGGCCCCGGCGAACCGGACCGATGCCGGCATGACCGCGAACGCGGTCGACACGCAGGGCAAGTACGTCGCTAGCGTCGAAGTCGCCAATGGCGCGATCATCATCACCTATGGTAACGAGTCAAACGCGCAGATCAACAATGAGACGCTCGGCCTGACGCCCTACGAGAGCGGCGACCTGTCCGTCATGTGGAAGTGCGGCGGCGCGGGCGTCCCCGGCAGCGGCGCCTTGATGGGCACCTCCGGTGCTGCCGGCGGTGGGGGGAACGTGGCAGTCCAGAACAACGGTACGCTGGCTGGGGCCGCATTCCAGCAGTACCTGCCGTCTGCTTGTCGTCCGTAACTGCGAAGTAGTACATGCTTGAGCTGATCTAGACTCGAGCGATCCTATGCGACTGAGGCCCCCGTTTTACCGCGGGGGCCTCTTTCGTTGTGGGACGGTAAACGAGAGAGACGCGTGGCGATGAGCACTGCCCCCTGGCATGCGCCATTCTCAATCAGCCCTGTCTGTTGTAATGATCGGTATCTGATCTGACAGACAGTGTCACATTGCGACCGGCAGAAAAATGATAGGCGAAGTTGCACCGCCTCAAGGCACCTCTCCGGTTCCCGCCTCGACCTTGACGCTGTTACTGAACATGGTGCTGTTGGGCACGTGGAGACTGAGGGGCCCCCCGAGAACCGGTCCACGAAGGATATAAAATCTGACAGACTGTAACCGGAAACGGAGATCTGAGGATGAAGCGCAAAAGGAACTCGTTGGAGCAGATCGTGGCAGCGGTAAAGCAACACGAGCTGGGCATCGCGGAGCAAACGTCTTATCGCTGGAAGAAGCACTACGGTGGCTTGGAGCCAGCGGAAGTTCGCGAGCTCAAGCAACTGCGTGATGAGAAAAGGAAGCTGAAGAGGCTGGTGGTAGATTTGAGCCTGGACAAGGTCATGCTGCAGGATATCGCATCAAAAAAGTGGTAGGCGCACCGTGTCGTCGAGAGGCGGTGCGCTATCTTCAAAGCCATTACTCGGTCAGTGAACGCCACGCTTGCTGTGTGATGCGGTCATCTCGCAGTGTGCATCGCTACGTGTCACGACGACCGCCGCAAGACGCGTTGCGCCGACGTATTCGTGGGCAGGCCAACAGCCGGGTTCGCTACGGTTACCGGCGTATCCATATCCTACTCAAACGTGAGGGTGTTCACGTGAACAAGAAGCGTGTGCATCGATTGTACTGCCTGGAAGGCTTGCAGTTACGGGCGAAGCGTCCGAGACGGCATGTCAGCGCAGCCACTAGGCAACCGCCTCGGAGTAAGCCCCAGGCGCCGAACGTAGCGTGGAGCATGGACTTTGTTGCCGATCAAACGAGCGTGGGCAAG
>Ga0114949_10000021_pt1 | contig 52474 bp, 53 predicted proteins | sample N074metaG_FD_83505 | JGI IMG/M metagenome (GOLD analysis project Ga0114949, IMG submission 83505) | Deep subsurface microbial communities from Kermadec Trench to uncover new lineages of life (NeLLi) - N074 metaG | ecosystem: Environmental > Aquatic > Marine > Ocean trench > Sediment | place...
AAAAGCACCAATGATCAGGATATCGATTAGACCATTTCTGTCAGTATTATCGATGTGTTGACGTAAACCTGCCGCATAACGTGATGGGCCCAGCCTCTTGTAAGTAATTCCACGCTGTTTTAATAGGGAAACCACCTGTTGAAAATGCAGTAATTCCTCCCTTGCCAGTTGAGACATCTTCAGCAGCAGTTGCGAATCATCGAGGTACCGGTACATCAGGTTCATCGCAGTTGCTGCCGCCTTTTTTTCGCAATTTGCATGATCAATCAACAAGGTGTCCTGATTGCCTAAAGCGCATTCAATCCAGGCATCGGGGGTCTCGCAGGAAAGGAAATCAACATAATCTTGGCTAGCAGACAAGCGTACAGGTGGGGTCTTATAGTGCTGAACTAAAGGGCTACTTTTCTTCCAGAGCATTAGGCTCCTGGCTCCCGGACTTGACTTCAATTCTCGGACTTGGCAAAACATCCGGTGGCACTTCCAATTCTACTGCTTGAAGAATTTCCTTATTGTGTTTTTTCGAAGTCTTTGCCCCCAGTTGTTTCAGTTTCTCGACTCGGGTGATCAGATTACCGCGCCCGGATCCAAGTTTGTTGCGGGCTCGTTCATAACTCGTTCTTGTCGAATCAATTTTGGCACCCACATCGTCTAAATCTTCCACGAATGCAACGAACTTGTCGTAAAGAGCACCAGCCTTGACAGCGATTTCCAACGCATTTTGATTTTGTTGTGCCAAACGCCAGATGTTCTGAACCGTTCTAAGCGTAGTTAACAGAGTTGAAGGTCCCACGATGATAATGTTTTTATCGAATGCACTCATAAACAGATCAGCATCCTCTTGCCCAGCCACAGAAAAAGCAGCCTCTACAGGCATAAACAATAAAACAAAATCCAGTGAATTTATGCCGCTAAGATTCTGATATTCCTTTGCGGCAAGTAACCTGACATGACTCCTTATGGATTGGATATGTTGTTTAAGGTACTCCGCTTTTTGTTCCGCTTGAGCTTCATTGCAAAATGCTTCATAGGCTTTTAACGATACTTTGGCATCGATAACAATGTCTTTAGACTCTGGCATGTGCACAACCACATCAGGTTGACTCCGCGATCCATCGGCCGCCTTCATGGCAACTTGCACTTCATACTCCCTACCCTTAACCAATCCTGATTTTTCCAGAATTGATTCCAGAATCATTTCCCCCCAGGTCCCCTGGGCCTTATTGTCGCCTTTCAGCGCATTAGTAAGGTTTACTGCATCTTCACTAATGCGACTATTCAACTCTTGTAGATTCTTGATCTCCTTGGCAAGTGAGAACCGTTCTTTGGATTCGCGGTCATAAGTTTCCTCCACCCGCTTTTCAAAGTGTTGGATCTTGTCCTGCAAAGGCTGCAGAATTCGGGAAATGTTTTCTTGGTTAGTGAGGGTAAATTTTTTGCTTTTTTCTTCCAGAATCTCATTAGCAAGATTTTTGAACTGCAGCGTCATTTGCTCTCTAGCACTTTCGATTAGAGACAGTTTTTCATCGAACTGTCGCCGTTCGTTTTCTAGATCGCCTTGTAATCGACTTATTCGTTCACGTAATTGGGTGGACGACTCAGCCGACGCTGATTTTTCTGCAATTAGACGCGAATTTTCATTGTTAAGTTGCGCGGCCTCAGCATCCTTTGCCTGCAGTCGCTCTGTGAGAATCGCCAATTTCTTGTTCTGCTGCGTTATCTTAACCAGGGTCAGTAAAAAAGTGAGTACTGCCGCTACCAACGCTACTATCAAAGGAATTAACAATTCTGACGTGCTCACGTAGATGTCGCCCGGCAAAAAAACTTCTGCCTAAAAGTGTTAGAGTTTACCGTAACAACTACAGATTCACCCATTGTGTTTCTGCCACGCTTTCGTGGGCCCGATCAACCGAGATTACTTAGGATAAGCTGTAACAATTCTGCTTCCAGTTGCTGACTGGTTTCGGTTTCGTCCAAGGCTTCTGCTACCACGTGGATACCGGACTGGGTTTCTTCGAATGTAATACGAAATTGTTGCCCGAGCTCGGCATTCTGTCGATTATCACTGGTGAATACCCGGGCCAAAAACCCAGGTGTGTCCTCTTCAAGGTCAACCCCTGCAAATTCTACATCAATCACTGAGTTCTCCTGATTTCTCTCAATAATTGAGATCTCGGCCCTTTCCAACGCTTGAGCTACCTGTCCCCAAGCTCTTGACATGCTGATGCGTAATTCGAGTAAGGAATCGTTACTTCCAACTTCCAGCAGAGCGGCCTTTGTTTCACCGGCGATGTTTCCTGCCAAGAGGCTTGAGGATGATGAACTATAAATGTCTGTACGATCTGCAAGGTATTGGGATACTTGTTCCAGGATTTCATATTCTTTTTCTTCAGATTCAGAACGCTCTGGCCATACCACCAATCCCATACCGACTGAGTTCCAGGGCCGGTTTATGTGAATTACGAAGACTTCTGAACTGCCTTCACGCAGGCCAGGCTCAATAATAATACGGTACTTGTCCCTGGTGTTACCTTCTCCTGATGACACTATCCAGCCAGTTTCCATTATCCCTTCAACGGGGTTTTCATATTCCAGCTCAATCGCGGCTTGTACCCATAAGTCCCGTACCCTGGGCCAAACTTGCCCAGGGGAGGCGGCGACTACTATCCAGTTTTCGTCAGAGAAACTGCGGATTACGACCCCCTCGGGGCGGTTGGTATCCAGCGCTTTTGGTCTAGGCACAGTTCCTTCGAAGCTTTCGTTTGAAATAAACACCTCTTCCGGTACTACATAAAGCTGGTCCAAAGTAAAACTATCGAGGGTTTCCGGAACCCGCATTTGTGGTTCAATGGGGGCCTCAAGGTAATCCCCGCGACGATCACGGAACATGCCTTCGTCACCGGTCAGGTATCTGCAGTTACTAAGTAGCAGAAAAGTCGGTAACAGACTAATAATCAACAACTTTTTAATTTTCACCTTATTTATCACAGTACATTAAGAGTCCAGGTCAATCCCACTAGTTATTAAAGCCTCACCTACTTGGTCATGAAATTTTACATTAAGTTCCACCAAGGGTAAGCGAATTCCCCTACCAATTAGACCCATTCGATACAGTGCCCATTTCACCGGCACCGGATTTGACTCGACAAACAATCGTTCATGCAGAAGTGCAATCTGTTGATCCAGCTGGTTCGCCATAGCTTTATTTCCTGCGATCGCCGCCTGACACATCTGTCCCATGATAACTGGCGCCACATTGGCGGTTACAGATATTGTACCGCTGGCACCTCCCAACATTAGCGGCAGTGCAATGGGATCATCGCCACTATAAACACGCAGTTTATCGCCGCAGCTAGATACCAATTGGAGGCCGCGGGCCACATCCCCTGTAGCTTCCTTAATCCCCACAATATTAGGTATGTCCGCCAAGCGCTCTACGGTTTCAGGGAGCAAATCACAAGCGGTTCTAGCCGGTACGTTATAGAGTATTTGGGGAATATCAATAGTCTCAGCAACGGTTTTAAAATGCTGGTATAAACCTTCCTGACTCGGCTTATTGTAATAAGGAGTAACCAGCAAACAGGCATCGGCACCGTGAACTTTTGCGGACTCGGTAAAGTAAAGCGCTTCCTTTGTGGAATTGGACCCGGTCCCTGCAATAACGGGGAGTCGACCGTCCACTACTTCGACGCCATGTTTCACCAGCTGACAATGTTCTTCTACCGAAAGAGTTGCTGACTCGCCTGTCGTACCAACCACGACAACCGCGTCTGTTCCACATTCAATATGCCATTCCAATAGATTATCGAAAGCCGGGTAGTCAATTTCCCCACTTTCATCCATAGGCGTTACTATGGCAACAATGCTGCCCTCAATCATTTTAAACCTCTATTAATTTGCTTGAGCGATGTTCGGCCAGGTTACACACACCAGGGAGTGCAGCAAAATTGAACGATCTTCATTTGCTGGAGTCTTCGGCAATCAGCGATTGTACCTTCGATGGCCAGGCATTGATAATTGCTTTGACGAAGGTAGCCAAAGGAATGGCAAAGAACACACCGGCTAATCCCCAGATACCCCCGAACACTAACACCGCTGCAATGACCGCGACGGGGTGTAAATTGTTGGTTTCTGAAAATATGATCGGCGCCAGCAAATTCCCATCGATCAGTTGAATAACACCGTATACAATCACCACAGTATAAAACTCGCCACCAAATCCCCATTGGACATAGGCCACCGCTACTATCGGTATAGTAGCCACCGTGGCGCCTATATAGGGTATGACAACCGAGAGTCCTACTAAAACAGATAGCAATAATGCGAAGTCGAGATCCAGCAGATTAAAAATCAAGAAGGTGACACTTCCCACTAGGAATATCTCTAAAGCTTTGCCTCTTATGTAATTGGAAAGTTGCAAATCCATCTCGCGCCAGATTTTAGTCATCAACGGCCTATTGCGTGGTAAAAAATTTCCAGCCCAACCCACCAGTTGCGTTTTATCCTTCATTACAAAAAACACCAGAATTGGTACCAGAACTATAAATACTACCCAGGAAAGGACAGTGGGAATACTGGCGATTGACGCGCTGAGTACAGTTTGACCGAAAGCGGCAAGCTCGCCACGCGCACTCTGAACCAGTTGCTCAACCGTTTGTTCAGTTATAAGGCTGGGATAGGTTTCTGGCAATAACATCAGAGCTGCCTGCCATTGACTGATCAACCTGGGGAGTTCATTAATAAACGCACCAAACTGATTTGACAGCGTTGGCAATAAAACCAACAGAATCGACATGAACGTACCGATAAAGAGGGTATAAACCAGGCCAAATGCGATTGATTCGGGGATGCCATACCGAAGGAGCACAGCGATCACGCCCTGCATTAAATACGCAATTATAATTGCCACGATCAATGGTGCCAGTTCACTACCAATGGTCACCAGAATTACAATTGCAATAAATAGAAGTATGATGAGAATCAGAGATTCTTCATCATGGAAATAGCGATCGTAGAAATCGTGTAACAGCCTGCGCATCAGACCTGTCCCGTTATTAGGAGTGGTTTAGCCTTTTTTTATCCAGTAATAGTAGCTGATGCTGTCTTTTTGAAAGTCCAGTATCTGATGATCACTCTGCTCAATAAAAAGGTGAAAATCTTTTTCAGAACCAGGATCGGTAGCGATGACCTTGAGTATTTGCTCGGATGCCAGACTATTCAGCGCCAGCTTGGCCTTCAGCAAAGGTAACGGGCATTGAAACTCGCTAACATCCAGTTCTAAGTCTGCATTTATGGATGACATGACGTTATTTTACCAATCATTACCTTGCTATGCCCAGCAAAGCACCCAATTTATAGCTAACCCGGGCGAAATAATTGATCTAATCGCTTAACCTCTTGATGGAAATTTCCTATGATAGGAGCGGTCAAAGTAGTCTAATGAGCGGATCTATGTCCAAACGCGCCTGTTTTATGGCAATTGTGGTCTCTTTGCTACTGCAACCTGAATTCACAAGTGCCCAAAACCCACTACCTTCTCTGGGAGATCGGATCTCTGGCTATGTGACCTTGGAAGAGGAATATAGGCTAGGAAGGGGATTTTTGCGCTCGCTCCGACGTTCAACACCCACTATTTCCGATCCACTTCTCAATAACTACCTGGAAAACCTTGTCTACCGTTTAGCATCTAAAAGTGAACTCAGAGATCACCGCTTGGCATTTGTTATTGTCGACAGTGAAGACCTGAACGCTTTCGCCGTACCCGGAGGTGTTATTGGTGTCAATACAGGACTCTTTTTAAGTGCCCATACAGAAGGTGAATTCGCCTCAGTAATGGCCCATGAGTTGGCCCATGTCAGTCAGAGGCATTTTGCTCGAGGAATAGAGGAACGCCAAACAACAAGAATTCCCAACATGGCGGCGATTCTCGCCGCGGTAGTGGTGATGACCACATCAAATGGCCAACACGGGCAAGCAGCCGTCATGGCGGCTCAGGGAAGGGCAGTTGAAAATCAGCTGCGCTTCAGTAGAAGCCATGAAGCGGAAGCGGACAGAATTGGCATTAAAACTTTATTCGACGCCGGTTATGACCCCTATGCAATGCCCGCCCTATTCCAGCGCCTTGCGGTTAACAGTCGATTTGGCACCCGACCTCCGGAATTTTTGTTGTCCCACCCGTTAACCGAATCCCGAATTTCCGACAGCAGAGGACGAGCGTTACGGTACCCTGAGCGGATTTACTCTGAGAACCTTGAATATTTAATCATGCGTGCGCGTGTGATTACCCATTACGCCGATAATAAGAAAGACGTTGTTATTGATTACCAGGGATTACTCCGTGATAGCGAAACCGAAGTTCAAAGCGATGGCAATCGCTATGGTCTTACCATGGCCTATTGGGAAGACACCAATTATAGCCTGGCAACGGAAACACTTGCCCCACTGTTGGCAAAGGATCCGAACAGAATCAGCTATGTCGTTACCCAAGCGGAAATTTTCACCGCGCAAAACGAACCCGGCCTTGCAACCACGTTCTTGCAGCGGCACATGACCATTAACCCTAACAACCATCCACTTACCATGGCTTATGCAGATGCTTTGATAGAATCAAGAGACTACACGCAGGCAGTTGAGATTCTAGAGCAACATGCAGAGTCTCGACCTGAGGATTTTTCGTTGTGGTTTTTAATTGCCGAAACACAGGGTCAGGCAGGTAATATAAGCAAAGTACATCAAGCGCGTGCAGAGTATTACATATTGGTGGGCGATTTCAGGCAAGCCCGGCAACAATTACAATATGCCTTGAATATTGAGGCTAAAAAAACCAATAACAATGCGTTAATTTCCACCCTAAGACAAAGAGTCAGGGATCTACAGGAATTGGCGCTTGCTGGCTAATCTGAAGTGTTACTTTAATTACCGTGATCTGACGAATTCCCCTATGCGCTGCCCTTAACCGCGACCTGAGCACTTCGAGCAAAATCCAACATTCTTTGCAACGGGATCATCGCCCGTTCCCCAAGCCCCTTTTCTACCTGTATTTCGTCAGTTTGATTGAGTAATGAATGGTACAAACGCACCAATGAATTCATTGCCATCCATGGGCAATGAGCACAACTTCGGCAACTCGCACCACTGCCAACCGTCGGTGCAGCAATAAAGTTTTTATCAGGTGAGACCTGGTGCATTCGATGGAAAATACCCTTATCCGTCGCCACGATAAACAAATCATTGTCCAGTGTTTGTGTCGCTTGGATCATCTGGGTTGTTGAGCCGACAAAATCTGCCAACTCCAGTACTTCCGTCGGTGATTCTGGATGCGCAAGAATTGCTGCGTCAGGATAGAGTTTTCGCATATCCATTAACCCGCGAAACCTAAACTCCTCATGAACTATGCAGGCACCATCCCACAATAGCATTTCAGCCTGGGTTTTTTCTTGGATGTAAGCACCAAGGTGTTTATCAGGCGCCCACAAAATTTTCTTACCTTGATCAGCGAGATGCTCAACTATCTCTAGACCAATACTGGAAGTGACAACCCAATCTGAACGGGCTTTGACTGCTGCCGATGTATTGGCATAGACCACCACGGTATGATCAGGATGTTGATCACAAAACTCGGAAAATTCATCAACCGGGCAGGCTATATCCAGGGAGCAGTTAGCATCGAGTGTAGGCATCAACACGGTCTTTTCAGGACTCAATATTTTGGCGGTTTCGCCCATAAACCTGACACCCGCTACCACCAGGATATCGGCGTCAGACTCACTGCCAAATTTGGCCATTTCCAGTGAATCACCAACAAAACCACCGGTAGATTCCGCCAAATCCTGCAGCGCTCCGTCTGTGTAATAGTGGGCTACCACTACGGCGTTGGATTTGTGCAATAACTGCCTTATTTTTTGGCTGTATTCCTGCGTGGCATCTTCATCTAGCACAGGTGGCAGATCTACTGCATCCAGGTATTGTTTTACCAGCAATCGATCAGCCGTGTAACTCGATGTCTGTTCCATATTCAACCTGCCTTCTAAGCAGAAATTACCGCAGAGTGCCAAATGATACCATAGGGTCCTGTATTTAGAATCCTTATGTTTTTCAACAACATGTATTACTCATACCGGATTGTTAAGGCCTTAATCAACTAGCAGATAAATCAATCGACTCGATAAGATCATCCGCTTCGTTTCTGGCATTGTTTACCTTTTTGCTGACCGGGTGAAATTCCAATGAGGGGCCAGGCTCGTCTCTCACCAACTCCATTGCCGCCTCCGGATTCGATTCAAACCATTGCTGGCTGTTATCAAGCGATAACATGACCGGCATCCGGGAATGAAGACTGGCAAGATCAGGCCGTGCGGCACGAGTTAGAATCGTGCAAGAACCAGGGATTAAATCTCCCCGAGGGGGTTCGAATACGCCAGCGAAGAACAGGGGATTACCAGGGCTTCGAATAAAATAGGGCTGCTTGCCATTGGACTCAGATCGCCATTCGTAATAGCCCAGGGCGGGAATAAGACATCGTTGGGAATGAGTCCAGGCATGCCTGAAGGTGGATTTGTCGCCAACGGTTTCGATGCGGGCATTAAAAGTGGAATATTTTCCAGATACCTCATTGGACCAGGAAGGAATCAGCCCCCAGCGCATGGCAGCACCACCATCTGACGAAAACGCCGCAATAAATTGCCCCGGTGCAATGTTATTACTCGCTCTAATAGCTTCGGGCCAGTCTCCTAACAATGCTGACCAATCCAGCATGGCCTTTACATGATTGGAATACCGGCCGCACATAACAAACTAGTTCACTAAACCATTGCAGTCAGACTATTGCTCGAACTCATAACGCGAAAACTTGGCCGCATATTCTTCATCCAGATCGCCAAAAACTGTTTCTGCATAACGCGCTTCACCGTCAACGTGCAACTTATACCAAGCTATTGCATAACGCCCCAGGGTGGTTAAATCAGTTCCGTTGTTTGTCGATATCATGTGGTCCCCTGACTCGAACTCCAGATAGGCTTTGGCGGTTGAATCCGCGATTGCCTGATAAAGTGCCCAGGCGTGTTGCTCCGGTGGTGCAACAGTATCCTCGGCGCTTGCGATAATCAAAGTGGGTACATCCTGCGCCCCAAAATCACCACTGAAGGATTGGCCTAACTCGCAACAATAGGGCGACAAGGGTATAACAGCCTTGATCGTATCCCCTAGTTGATCTGCTGCGTACAATGAGGCTCCACCGCCTATGGAATGCCCCATAATAGCCATCTTCGAAGTATCAATTTTCCCTGCAAGCGGGCTATCACTTTCGGTGTTTTCAGCCTGCAGAAATTCAACGGCAGCGACCAATGCATTTTTTCTGGCATCGAGTGAATCGTCTGGTTGATTGGTATCAATAATCATCACTGCATAGCCAAATGATGCCAGCAAAGGGCCCCACCACTCATACATGCCTGAATTCGCCCGATAGCCAGGCACAAAAGCGATAGCGCCAACCGGAGGAGCAAAACTCAATGTCAGCGGATAAAAAATAGTAGCCGCCGAAAATTCTTCAACTTGCGGTTCTGGGTCATAGGTTCTGACTTCGAAAAGCCGTTCGCCAAACATACTGGCTATTTCACGAGCTATCTGACGCCCATCGGGACGATACCGACCTTCGCTGTTGTCCTGCGCGCTTGCACCTGGAACACCGATAAAAGAAATGGATAGGATAAAAGTGAATACAATCCAGCAAAGGGTATTAATTTTTCTAACAGGCATCTTGATACACTCCTACTTTTCTTTATTTTCTATGGAAGTTACTAGTCGAATGAGAATGCTTTCATTCAGTATTATTTAGAAACAAGTTATCGGTTCAGCCGCTAGCTTATCTTTATTGGCTTGATCCGCCAAGAGTTATAGTTAGATAAAACTGATATTTGCTCTAACGGGGATGCTAGATTTGAAATTTGAACCAACCGGATCTATCCGGTTGACGCCATTTGAGAGTATGGTGGGTCGTGCGCGACTCGAACGCGCGACCAATTGGTTAAAAGCCAACTGCTCTACCAACTGAGCTAACGACCCAGGAAAGGGCGGTATAGTACTATCAAATTAATAAAACTCAAGTCAACTATGACAATTCGAGCTCTTTACCTTGCAACCCTGCCCATCTTGGCAAATCACCCTTGATAGGCGGTAGGATCGGCTAAACCAGCATCCCTGAAGCCTTGTTTTCGAAATCGACAGCTGTCACATAGACCACAGGCACGCCCGTCATTATCAGCCTGATAACAGGATACTGTCGGCCCATAATCTACTCCCAACTGATCGCCAAGCTTGATAATCTCCGCCTTGGTAAGGTCAATTAGCGGTGTTTCAATGCTGATTTTCCTACCTTCTATGGCCACTTTGGTCGCTAGATTGGCCATAGCTTCAAACGCCTTGATATACTCGGGTCGGCAATCAGGGTATCCGGAATAGTCCCTTGCGTTAACTCCGATAAATATAGCATCAGCCAATAAGACTTCCGCCCAGGCTAGTGCATAAGACAAAAATACAGTGTTACGGGCAGGCACATAAGTGATCGGAATACCCTCACTTTCCTGCTCAGGAACGGAAATATCACTATCGGTTATTGCCGAACCACCAATTTCCCCCAGATTTAACTTGACTATCTTGTGCTCTTTGACTCGCGATGATTTCGCGACTTGCTTCGCTGCACGTAGTTCGCTTAAAGACCGTTGCCCATAATCAAAACTAAGTGCAAAACAATGGTATTGCTGTTTACCTGCTATGGCCAGGCAAGTGGTCGAATCAACACCTCCAGAAACCAACACAACCGCTTTTTTTGTATAGGCTAGGCTCATAAATTAGCGACCCGGTTCATTTCCCCAAATCAATTTATGCAGTTGGAGTTGCATCCTCACAGCCAGCCTGTCCTGCAAAATCCAATCTGCCAGTTGGCTCGGGCTCAGTTGCTCGAACGAGGGGGAAAAGAGTATTTCACTTACCCTTGTAGCCAAATCCAGCTGCTGTGTTTTGGCTTTTGCCCATTCGTAATCAGTACGATCGCAGATAACAAATTTCACTTGATCCGAAATTTTCAGGAACCCGATATTTTCTTCTAGGTTTTTCTGACACTCGTTTGAGCCCGGCGTTTTAAGGTCGAGTATGACGCTGACTCGTTGATCAACATCATCAATCGGAAGTGCTCCACTGGTTTCCAATGATACCTTGTAGCCCTGGTCGCAAAGTAATCTCAATAACTGGTGACACTTCGGTTGAGCCAACGGTTCACCACCTGTCACTGTCACGTAGCCGCATTGATGTTCAGCCACGGCGTTTAGAATATCGTCCAGTTCCATTAAATCACCTCCGCTGAACGCATATTCAGTATCACAGTACTGACAACGCAAAGGGCAGCCGGTAAGACGGACAAATACCGTTGGCAATCCTACGGTAGCTGATTCACCTTGCAGAGAGTGGAAAATTTCAGTGATACGCAAGCTTGAAGATTGGTTCATTAGGAAACAATAATGAGGAAAAATGCGTCAAGAGTTAATCTTGGCGACTTAGTCAACAACAAACAATAATGCGCCAACTAGTCAAGTGAAAGCAGACGGGTATCGGCCAGGTTTGCCGCACCGGAATTCGGGTATTTGCCGATTATTTCTTGAAATAACTGTCTGGCACGTTGAGTATTCCCCAATTCTTCATAGGCCACACCCAAACCGAACATGGCTTCAGGTACTTTGGCGGAATCGGTGTACTGCTGCAAAATTATATTGTAAGACGTGATGGATTGGTCGAACCGGGACAAATACCGATAAGACTGGCCTTTCCAGTAATGAGCATTAACCACAAATCGCCCGCTGGGATAGATACTGAGATATTGATCAAACTCCGCAACGGCCCGCTCAAATTGGCTATTGATCGCCGACTCATAAGCCATTTGATACAGCTGTTGTTCACTAAAAACAGCGGGTTCCAGAGTAGGACGGGATGGGGTAGTGCGGGCAAGGGGGACCGTCGTTGTGGCATTGTTTCCCAGATTGGGATTGTTGGCGCCATCTCCCGCTACCCTGGTGCGATCGCCCGTTTCGAAGGGATCTGGATATCTTTGAATATCAGCATTGTCAATCGCTGTAACCGATGCCGATTGAGGAGGAACGCGGCGGTCTATCCCAGGGACTGGTGTCTGGTTTTGTGTTGGAGTTGCAATGCCACTGGCCCAGGGCTGCTCAAGTAAACCCAGCCTGGAATCAATGTCAGTGTAACGGTCCAGTGACTCTCTTTGCAGCTTGCGTATTTCATAACCCTGTTCTTCTACCATACCCCGCAATGCTTGCACTTCTGTCTGCAGGTTTCGGTTCTGTTCAAGTAACAGAAGTAAAGCATCATTATTACCGGCAGGGCCTGCCGCCGTCTGAGAACCCTGCCCTGGCCCAGCGGGTTGTCCCACCACAGCAATACCCCACCCTAAAAAAACACTAAGGAGTACTACTTGTGACAGAGCCGGTAATAAATTTTTCATAGATATGCTTTGTCTCGTCTAACGACTAACAACCTCAACACGTCGGTTCGCCTGGTAAGCTGAATCTGAGGAACCTGTTCGTTCCGGCCGTTCTTCACCATAACTCACAGTTTCAATCTGCGAGCGAGACGCACCGTTGACGATCAGAAAATTCATCACACCGTTAGCGCGCCTTTCACCCAGAGCCAGGTTGTACTCTCTCGTGCCACGCTCATCAGCATGCCCTTCCAAGCGAATTCGTTTGTTTGGGTTGGATGCAAGATCCCTGGCATGATAAGTCAGGGTATCTCGATCGGCCGGTCTGAACTCAGACACATCGAAATCAAAGTAGAAAACCGTAGTGCGTAGTGCATTTGCAATCGCAATCTGCTCAGGGGTTTGTCGTGGTGTAGCTGGTGAAGATGAAGCACCAGAATTCGTTGCCGACTGGCTAGGTGCAGGTTCTTCGCTGGGTTCCTCCATCTCACCGGATGATCTACAGGCTCCCAGAGCCAACAAGGAAATTAATATAAGACCTATCTTTAAATAATGTGTTGTTTGCTTACCCACTGGTTAAGTCCTCCGAAGACTCTAAAATTTTTAAATCTCGCAATTGCGCCACTAATTTTACTTCTAGTTAAAGAACGGAGACCACGAGGGTTCCCGCACATCGCCCTGCGAGGATGGTAAACGGAATTTCACGCGCCCGTCAATCGATACAGCATCCAACACGCCTCTTCCGTTATATTTTGTTGCATAAATAATCATGCTCCCATTGGGAGCTAAACTGGGTGATTCATCCAAGGATGTATTTGTTAGCGTCAGGACTCTCAATGTTTCAATATTGAGAATGGCGATGCTATAAGTCCTACTTTGTCGGGTTTCCCTTCTTACGTGCACAAGATTGACCCCGTCAGGTAGAAATTTGCCCTTTGCACAATAAAAACAATCGTAGGTTAATCGTTCAACACCATAAGAGTTTGCACCCAGTTCAATTTGGTATATCTGTGGTTGCCCGGTTCTATCTGACATGAACACTATTGATCGTCCGTCTGGTGACCAACTGGGTTCTGTCTCGATGGCTGGGTGGTTAGTAATTCGAACCGGCGGTTCATTTGTAATCAAATCCTTAACATAGATGTCGGGACTGCCATCTTTAGAGAGTACCATCGCTAACTTAGTTCCGTCTGGTGACCAGACTGGAGAACTATTTATATTGGGGAAGTTAGTTATCTGACGCCTTTGCCCGGTGGCAATGGTTTGAATGTAAATGCGCGGAAGATCAGTCTCAAACGAAACATAGGCCACCTGGGTTCCATCTGGAGACCAACTTGGGGACATAATCGGCTCTCGGGTTTCCAATAAAACCTGGGCACGGTACCCATCATAATCAGATTTCTCTAAGCGAAAATTGGTTAACTCAGGCGATATAAATTCAGCCACCACATAAATTATCTCGGTAGTAAATGCTCCGGGAATACCGGCAACCTGTTCGTACACAACATTGCTTATTTCATGGGCGATATCACGTAACTGAGTAACACTACCAGTTAAAATTTCCCCCGACAGCTTTAATTCCCTTCTTACATCAAAAAATTCATACTGTACTTGAACTAACTGACTGCCAGGGGATCGATTTATTTTACCCACCAGTAAGTAATCCTGGTTGAGAATTCTCCAGTCCCGAAAATAGACTTCGCTTTCCTGCTTGGGCACGCTAAGCATATTGGCACGAGATAGTGGCAGAAATTCCCCGACCTGCTGTAAATCATTTGCTACCACCTGGGCAATGTCCTCACTCAAAACACCAGTGCCTTCCCAAGCAAAAGGAACCACGGCAATTTGAATTGGATTATCAACACCTTGGGTAATCTGGATGTTCAGTTCAGCTAAAGCGTTAGAACTGAATAATAGGAAAATTAACGCTAAAACTCTGGCTTTCATATTCAATTTAACAAGTCCTCAGGTCTGAAAGTCAGCAACAAGGTTCTGAAATTCGCATTAAACATATTTGTCGGCATTCCTTGCAATTCTGTGAATCTGCCTACCCGGTTTATAGCGGTTTCCGCTGCCCTATCGAAAGCGGCATCGCTACTACTACTTACAATCTCAACATTGAGGATATCACCAGTTGGAACCATGTGTATCCTTAAAACTGTAGTCATGCCATTTCTGGCACTGGGGGGTCTTGACCAGTTCTGTTGAACCAGGTCGTGAATAATCCCCGTATAGGCCTGAACCATTTCAAATTCGGTTCTGGCAACTTCTGCTGCAGCCGCCTGTGCCACCTCTTGTCTTTGGCGTTCTTGTTCAGCGGCAATTTCTCGCTGTCTTAGTTGTTCCTGTTCTCGTTCGCGTTGCTGTTGCCGATCTCTGGCCAATTCAGCGTCTTTAAGTTCCTGTTCTTGTCTTTCCTTCAATGCAGCGGAGTCTTGTTCCCGTTGCGCAACCGCATCTCGCTCCAGTTGCTGAGCTGCCGCCCTATCGCGTTGTTGCTGAGCCGCCTGGTCAGCTGCTGCCTGCTCTCGTTGTTGTTGTTCTTCCTGCTGCCGAAGCTGGTCGGCTTCTCTCTCTAGGCGTTGTTGATCAAGGCGGATCAATCGCGCATTCTCAAGCAACTGTTCATTTATCAATTGAGGGTTTTCATCCAGGAGAATCGCTTTAATAAAAGCTGGTTGCGTTATATCCAAATATTCAGAATTACTTTCGGACGGTAAAAACAACAGGGCAGCCAAGAGCAAACTATGCATGGTGACAGCGACAAAAACGGAAAGTGGATACCCGTTATAGACAATCATTTTCATCGATGTTTCGACTCGTTGTTTAGTTACACCAGATCGAAATTAAGCTTTACAAATCTTGTATCGGCTGGGTAATGAAATTGGGACTTTCGACACCTGCGCTTTGCAGTGTGGTAATCAATGAAATCATAGCGCCCCATTCAGCGCTTGCATCCCCTTCTATGAGTACTTGAATGCTGGGATTGGCATTTATTATCCGGGAAACCTGTTCACCAATAAGATCTAACGAGACCGGCTCCTGATTTTCAGCTGTGGCGCCAAGGCTTATAAAGTATTCCTGAGCAGATGTAACTGAAATCACCAGTGTTTCAAGGGTTTCATCAATTAGCAAAGGCTCATTGTTGGCCTGGGGCAGGTCAACCTCTATACCCTGGGTTAATAAGGGTGCCGTAACCATAAATACCACCAGCAAAACCAACATTACATCAAGGTAAGGGACTACGTTGATGTCACTCATGGGCTTGCGTTTCTTCCGGACTACATCCATTTTATACTTGACCTATCTGTCAGCAAATTAGTTCTTTCTGGTACTCAGTATCCTTATTGGCTGTATAACTGGCGATGGAGGATGCTGGAAAACTCATCGCTAAAAGTTATATAAGTACCAGTAATCGTTTCAATGTCTGATGCATATCGGTTATAGGCGACAACTGCCGGAATTGCCGCAACCAGGCCCATTGCCGTCGCTATCAATGCTTGAGCAATACCCGGCGCTACTACTTGCAGTGTGGCCTGGCTCTGGTTGGCAAGGCCGATAAATGCATTCATAATGCCGATTACGGTACCCAGTAAACCAATGTACGGACTTACCGAACCGACCGTGGCCAAAAAGGATAGGTGCTTTTCTAATTTTTCTTCCTCCCTGGAATAGGCCACTCTCATTGCTCTTTGAGAACCATCCATGATGGCTTCCTGGTCAACCGATGATTTTTGCCGCAGCCGCATGAATTCCTTGAAGCCGGCACGAAAAATATTTTCCATGCCTACCACCTGCTGACCCTCCTTATGCATCTGAGTCCCTTCTTTATATAGCTGGCTGAGATCCATGCCAGACCAGAATCGCTGTTCAAAGCCAAATATGCCCTTTTTAGCCGCGTGTAATACCATCCAACGCTGCACGATCATCACCCATGAAACAATCGACACGATAAGGAGTACAAATAACACCAACAGTACTTCAGTACCAGCGCCGATAACTAACTGGATCAGGTCCATAGATTCATTCACGGATTTTTCTCCAACATTTCGAACTTTTTCTTATTGCATTGTCTAGGCCTTTAGGACCCTTGGAATTGAATTAAAGCTCTGCCTAATTTGACCAACTCAGACCCTTGTGAAATCCAAGTATTATCAACGTTTATTCGGCCAAATCAGGGATTAATTTGGTAAATGTGCATTTAACCGGCTAATTGTAACGTCGAGAAGGTAAATACTGGTTTCTAGCTGACTAATTATGGCCCAATTATGGCGCAAGCCCGTTGCAGGTTTGTATCGCGCTGACTCATCCTGATTCAAACAGATCCTTTTCCTGTCTAGGTGATTTAATGCCAAAATGGGAATAGGCATACTGGGTTACTACCCGCCCTCTCGGCGTTCTCATAATAAATCCCTGCTGAATCAAAAAAGGTTCCACAACATCTTCAATGGTTTCGCGTTCTTCACTGATCGCTGCGGCGAGGCTGTCTACGCCCACCGGTCCTCCTGCAAATTTTTCAATCATGGTCATAAGTAAGCGTCTATCCATTTGATCGAAACCGTTCTTATCAATGCTAAGCATATCCAGCGCTTTGTCTGCATAATGGCCGTCAATATTGCCGTCACCTTTTACTTCTGAATAATCCCGGACTCGACGCAGCAGCCGGTTAGCAATTCGCGGGGTTCCCCTGGAACGACGTGCAATTTCCATCGCGCCAGCTGAATCGATTGGGGTGCCCAATATTCTGGCGGTTCGATTTACAATCTGACTCAACTCGTCTACTGAATAAAACTCAAGACGCTGAATAATCCCAAACCGATCCCGCAATGGAGACGTAAGAAGCCCTGCCCTGGTAGTTGCACCCACCAAAGTAAACGCGGGTAGATCCAATTTTATTGAGCGTGCTGCGGGACCCTCTCCAATCATAATATCGAGCTGGTAATCCTCCATGGCAGGATAGAGGATTTCCTCTATTACCGGACTGAGGCGGTGGATTTCGTCAATAAACAAAACATCACGTTCCTCCAGGTTGGTCAGTATAGCTGCAAGGTCTCCAGCTTTTTCTAAAACCGGACCAGATGTGGTTTTAATAGACACTTGAAGTTCATTGGCAATGATAATTGCCAAAGTTGTTTTGCCTAGTCCTGGCGGCCCAAAAACCAGCGTATGGTCTAACGCCTCTTCTCGATTACGTGCCGCTTGGATAAAAATTTCAAGCTGATCCTTAACCTCTTGCTGACCCACGTAATCTTTCAGAACGACAGGCCTTATCGTCCTATCCTGGCGGTCTTCATTTTCGTGTACGTCTGGTGTGATAATGCGCTCGTTATCCTGCATATTCAGGCCATGCCCTTCAGTGCTAGTCTAATCATTGTTTCACTGTCTTTGACATCGGGATTATCGGTCAAAACCCGGCTGATTACTTGGTTAGCCATGGCTGCTTTATAACCCAGTGTCACCAGAGCATTTTCAGCTTCTTTGCGGAAATTTATACTTCCACCAATCTTTGCTCCCTCGATGGTCATCCCGGTCGGACCCTGATCCCATTCGCTCAAACTATCACGCATTTCGATAATCAGCCGTTCGGCGATTTTCTTACCGACTCCCGGCATGCGCACCAGCGCGGCGACGTCTTTGGAACCGATAGTTCTGACAAACTCATCCACCGCCATTCCAGAGAGTATTGCCAATGCCAGTTTCGGACCAACGCCATTTACCCGAATCAAGGTGCGAAAAAGCAGTTTTTCTGAGACATCAATAAATCCGTACAGAGCCTGCACATCTTCTCTGACGATGAAATGAGTATGCAACACCAGCTCCTGTCCCAGCTCTGGTAGTTTATAAAAAGTACTCATCGGCACATGTATCTCATAGGCTAGACCGTTCACGTCCAGCTGGATTTCTGTGAGCTGCTTTTCCAGTAATTTTCCGCGAATTCTACCTATCACTTGTCAGCATTTACCTTTAATTGACGATGCTTATTCTTTTTCTAATTACAGCGCTTCAACGCCGTAATCTCTTTCTACTATACGATTTGGCTCCAGCCATTTTTATCAGGCCGGCCTGAGTATGAGCGTGACAAATAGCAACACCCAGAGCATCTGCTGCGTCTTCCTGAATTTGCTGCTTGATACCAAGTAACACCTTAACCATATGTTGAACCTGATGTTTCTCGGCAGCCCCTCGCCCTACTATGGCTTGTTTAACCGAACGGGCGGAATATTCCTCCAGCAGTAAATTCTGTTGCAGGCAGGCTACAATGGCACTACCCCTGGCCTGGCCCAGCTTAAGTGCTGCAGAGGCATTCCGCCCCATGAACACACCTTCTATAGCAGCCTCCTGCGGTGAATGGCGTTCAATAACCTGGCTAAGCCCATTAAATATCTGGTGTAATCGTTCAGGTAGCGGAGCGGTATCTGTTTTTATACAACCACAATCAATGAAAACAAGCTTATTCCCGGTTGCGTTGATCAGGCCATAGCCAGTAATTCTGGAGCCGGGATCAATTCCTAAAATTATAGCCATTCATGAACCCTAGTCAGATAGACAACCATTCCTTACAGCTGGTTCATTATTTCATTAGAAATACTGCCATTGGTATAGACATTTTGCACATCGTCCAGGTCTTCCATGTGCTCAACCAACCGTAACAGCTTTTCAGCCGCCTGCAGATCCAAATCAACTTCGTTGTCAGCCAGCATGGTCAATTCCGCACTTGCTGACTCACAACTACCATCGACCATTGCATCTTTGACCGTGCCAAAGGTTTCCAGGGTAGTCATCACATCAATACTTCCATCGTCATTGGTGACAACATCATGGGCACCGGCATCAAGCGCAAGCTCAAGGATTTTTTCTTCGTCACTTCCAGCTGGAAAGGAAATTACCCCAGTTCTTACAAACATATAAGATACAGAACCACTTGTTCCCAAACTGCCGCCAAACTTGGTAAAACCGTGGCGGACCTCAGCAACAGTGCGGTTTTTGTTATCGGTGAGCGTCTCTACCAGTACCGCTATCCCACCGGGCCCGTAGCCTTCATAGACTAATTCTTCCAGGTTCTCATTGTCAGCTGTACCAATACCACGGGCGATAGCGCGATCGACGGTGTCCCTGGTCATGTTAGCTGACAAAGCCTTATCAACTATTGCTCTTAGTCTGGGATTATCTGCAACATTTCCACCACCGAGCTTCGAGGCTACAGTTAATTCACGAATAATCTTGGTGAAAACCTTACCTCGTTTTGCATCCTGGCCAGCTTTACGATGCTTAATATTGGCCCACTTACTATGACCTGCCATTGGCAACCTCGACTTAACTAGCCAATCATACCCCGATCTAACATCGTTTTCGCAGGGAGACTTCGACTTTACTAACGATTCAATCCCCGACCTATTTACACCTTCAGGCCTAGTCTCCGACTCAATAATTCCTACTTGTCATAGTCTACACGCTACAGATCTGGACTATTACTCGAGCTATCCCTGATTATTCCTTAACACGTTCTCTTATCTTAATATTGAGCTCTTTTAGCTGCTCGGCTGACACTTGTCCGGGGGCATCTGTCAACGGGCAAGCAGCAGACTGGGTTTTAGGGAACGCAATCACTTCACGAATCGAATTTGAATTCGTCATTAGCATAATAAGACGATCCAGCCCAAAGGCTATTCCTCCGTGGGGCGGACAGCCGTAACTGAGGGCGTCTAGTAGAAATCCAAATTTTTCCCTCGCTTCCTCATCGTCTATCCCCAGTACTTTAAATACCAAACGCTGGGTTGCTGGCGCACTTATACGAATCGAGCCGCCCCCCAATTCAGTCCCGTTGAGTACCATATCATAGGCTCGGGACATGGCATTTAGAGGATCCTTTTCCAGCTCTTCGGCACTGCATGCTGGAGAGGTAAACGGATGGTGTAACGGGGTAAGAGAACCATCATCGGCTATTTCGAACATCGGAAAATCCACCACCCACAATGGGGCCCAACCTTCGGCAATCATGTCCAGGTCTTCAGCTACTTTTAAACGTAATGCCCCTATGGCTTCGTTCACCACATGGGACTTGTCAGCGCCGAAGAAAATAATATCCCCGTCTTTAGCATCAAGACGGTTCATCAGAGACAAAATTATCTCATCTGTCATGAATTTTAAAATTGGCGATTGCAAGCCGTCGACTCCCGATGCAATCTCATTTACCTTCACCCATGCCAAACCCCTGGCACCGTATATAGAAACAAACTTGGTATAGTCATCTATTTCTTTTCGGCTTAATTTAGCGCCACCGCGAATCAGCAATGCCACCACACGACTCTCCTGGTCATTCGCGGGCACACTGAATACCTTGAAATCAACCGCCTGCATCAAATCAGCCACATCCACTAATTCCGCTTCAATGCGCAAATCCGGTTTGTCCGAGCCGAAGCGCTGCATTGCCTCTGCATGGCTCATTTGTGGAAATACACCCAGGTCAACATCCAGATGAACCTTGAAGACTTCACGCATCATTTCCTCAGTGACCGACATTATCTGATCCTCTTCCATAAAAGAGGTTTCGATATCAACCTGGGTAAATTCAGGTTGCCGATCGGCTCTCAGGTCTTCATCCCTAAAACACTTGGCAATCTGGTAATAGCGATCCATTCCCGCGATCATAAGAATTTGTTTGAACAGCTGGGGCGACTGAGGCAGGGCAAAGAACCGGCCTGGGTGGGTACGACTTGGCACCAGATAATCTCTTGCTCCTTCCGGAGTAGCCTTGGTCAATAAGGGAGTCTCAATATCAAGAAAGCCATTCTGATCCAGATAATTCCTAATCGTGTTGGTCACCTTGGATCTAAATCTCAACCGCTGCGCCATTTCCGGACGACGCAAGTCAAGATATCGATAGCGTAATCTTATGTCTTCCGACACTTCGACGTGTTCGTCCAGTTGAATCGGGGGTGTTTCCGCCGCATTCAACACTTCAAGCTTTTGACCAAGCACTTCAATCATGCCCGTTGGCATGTCTTGATTGACTGTTCCTTCCGGGCGTGGTCTTACCTTCCCGTGGACCTGTACAACAAATTCATTCCTAACCCCTTCGGCAATGGCAAAGCTTGCTTCCGTGTCGGGGTCATAAACCACCTGGGTAATCCCTTCTCGATCCCTAATATCAAGAAAAATTACTCCTCCGTGATCGCGCCGCCTGTGCACCCAACCGCAGAGCACTACATCCTGCCCTACCTGTGATTCGTTGAGCTCACCACAATAATGACTGCGCATGATTGTTTCCTATCCTGTTGCTAAGAATTATCGTTACTTTCTGGCAAATTTGGTATTTATTTCGAAGTGGTAGCGTTGGTTTTCGCTTGTGTTTCGCTTGCGGGTTTTACTGTGTCGCTGCTCTTTTTTGTCGATGATTTCGCATCTTCTTTAGATTCAGTGCTCTCTTTGTCAGAGTTGCCGGAATCGGCGATATGTTTTTTGTTATCTTTCTTGAAATCAGTTTCATACCAGCCTCCGCCTTTGAGACGAAAGCTGCTGGCCGAAACCAGTTTTTTCAATTCATTCTGACTACACGCCGGACACGTGGTCAGCGGTTCGTCACTAATCTTTTGCAGAGACTCGAGCTCGTGACCGCATTTAGTACACTGATATTCATATATTGGCATTAACTAACCTCACCGCTTCTGTTGCCTGGTGTTCTCTGATTTCCCGACAATATTTACTGTTAAACAGGCTGAGTCTGACCGCCATTTGTCTGTACGAATACCGATGCTCATCAAACAATTGCCCTCTAATAATAAAAACCGGCGATTATACCCTATTAACCAGGATGCTCGCAGTTTTCTTTTAAGCGGTTCAGCCAGTGCTATGAGATTAGCGAAAGCTGAGGCAGCAGTAGAATACATTGACTGAATGTTGAAACATTCCCGCCCCTCCAAAGGAGCCTAATCGTGAACTCAACTCGATCCGGTTTCGCCTCATTACGATGCTTAACTGACAATTATCATTAGTTTAGGAATCTAAAAATATTTCTCTTGTGGAAATGAAATTTTAATTGACAAAACAAATTGTTTAAATTTTTTTATGATTTCGAACAACACTCGAAACGAATATCGGCTTAATCAAAAAAAAGCCTGTTTTTTTCGAAGTAAACTTCATATTTACTTGCCTGAGTGTAACGAATGATTTATAAATACAACCCCTGCAAAAAGTCATGAAATAAAATTATCACAGAAAATAATTTCGGATTAATTCAGTATAGTTTCCTAACAAAAAGCTTCTTACTAAAAAGTTTCTTAAAGAAGCTCGATACTAAACAAAGCGATGAACTTGTTAAGTAACTATTCAGGGATTGGTTTTATAAGAACACTTTGCTAACAACATCTAATTTTAAAGAGTACGAATATGGCTGTAAAAAATGCATCGAGAAAGGCTGCCGCTAAAAAAGCACCTGCGACAAAAAAAAGAGCCTCGGCGATTCAAAAAAAATTTACTAAAACTGAAATGCTAAATGAAATTGCGCAGAACACTGATTTATCAAAGAAGCAAGTTACAGCGGTTCTTGATGAATTATCAACTGTTATCGAGAGACACATTCGAAAGCGTTCAGTAGGTGAATTTACCTTACCTGGGTTGCTAAAAATTAAGTCAATAGCGAAGCCTGCCCGCCCAGCCAAAAAGAACCAACCTAATCCTTTTAAGCCGGGCGAACTTTACGACATCCCGAGAAAACCAGCTACCACTCGAGTCAAAGTGCTACCTTTAAAGAAACTGAAAGAGTTTGCTCTCTAATCCCCGCCAAAGAGAATCTTATTCCCAGTTTAAACCGGCAACAAACAGCCATACGCTAAAATAGAAAGGCAGCCCAAGGGCTGCCTTTGTTAGGTTAGGGAAAAATCGATCATGCGCGCCAGTCAATACCTCATTGCTACGCTAAAAGAAACGCCTGCAGACGCCGAAATTGCTAGTCATCAGCTAATGCTGAGAGCAGGTCTTATTCGCAAGTTAGCCAGCGGCATGTATACCTGGTTACCGATCGGGCTGAAAGTGCTTCACAAGGTATCCCAGATTATTAGGGAAGAGATGGATAAATCAGGCGCTATGGAAGTTTCCATGCCGGTAGTTCAGTCGGCCGATCTATGGCGTGAATCCGGTCGCTGGGATGCTATGGGTCCTGAGCTGCTACGTTTTGTTGATAGGAACAATCGGGATTTTTGTCTTGGTCCTACTCATGAAGAAGTCATTACTGATCTAATTCGAAACGAATACAACAGCTATAAACAACTTCCGGTAATCTTTTATCAGATCCAAACCAAGTTCCGGGACGAGCGGCGACCACGGTTTGGCGTTATGCGTGCACGAGAATTTCTGATGAAAGATGCCTATTCATTTCATGTTGATGATGACAGTCTTAACTCGACCTACCAGCTCATGTATCAGACTTACTGCAATATATTTGATCGTTTAGGATTGGACTACCGGGTGGTTCTTGCTGACTCCGGCAGTATAGGTGGAAGTCTGTCGCACGAATTTCATGTACTTGCCGAGTCAGGCGAAGACCAAATTGTTTTCAGTACCAAGGGTGAATATGCCGCCAATATAGAATTGGCTGAAGGAAGTCCAGCCGCAATTAGTAAAGAGAACCAAACCGGACCAACAGAAATCGTTCAAACCGGGAATGCCCATAGCATTGAAGCTCTGACAACGGCACTTGATATACCAGCAAGCAGTATGATTAAAACACTGCTGGTTCACGGGAAAAACGAAAATGATTCAGCTACGATTCCTTTAGTTGCGCTACTGTTGCGCGGCGATCAGGAACTCAATGAAACCAAAGCAGCAAAAATGCCAGAGCTCGCCTTGCCAATCTGTTTTGCTTCTGATGAAGAGATTGAGAATCGATTGGGTTGCAAGCCCGGCAACCTGGGCCCGATGGACAAAACTATTTTCACCATAGCAGATCTCAGTGTTGTATCCATGACCAACTTTGTATGTGGCGCCAATGAGTCAGGCAAACATTTAGTAAACGCCAACTGGGGTGAATCTTGCCACTTCGACCGTACTGCGGATATTCGCACAATCCAGGAAGGCGACATAAGCCCGGATGGCCAAAGCAAACTTGCAATCAAACGGGGAATCGAAGTCGGCCATATCTTTCAGCTAGGCAGGAAATACAGTGAATCAATGAACGCCTCGGTATTGGACAAGAATGGTCGCGAAGTGACAATCACAATGGGCTGTTACGGTATCGGTGTAACCCGGGTGGTCGCCGCTTGTATCGAACAGAATCACGATGAAAAGGGAATAATCTGGCCGCACAACATTACCCCCTTTCATCTGGTCATCATCCCCATAGACGGTCATAAATCGGAACGTGTCACTGAACTCAGTGAGACCATCTTACAACAGGCGGAAGTACTTGGACTTGATGTGCTGCTTGATGATCGAGATAAGAAAACCAGCACCGGGATCAAGTTTGCCGATGCAGAGCTAATTGGCATTCCTCACCGCATAGTAGTTTCTCCTCGTACCCTGGCAGACGGTGTGATTGAGTACAAATCCAGGATTGATGCAGACCCTCAGTTGATACCACAAGATAATGTTGGAAAATTTCTTGAGTCGCTAATAAACCGCTCATCCGCTTGAGCGCTTTAACAACTCAATCGGCTCTGGGTGGCGGTAATCGTGGTGAGTCAACTGCGAATGTGAAAACCAGCTACTGGTGTGGTGTCGATCAATCCCAGCTCAAGTGTCTCAACCTTTGCCAATGGTGGTCCTATGGCCAGCCAATCCCCCATAAGGTCAGTGGCTGTTTTTGATCCACATATCAGTATTTCAACACGGCCCTGCGTGGCATTTCGAACCCATCCACGAATCCCCAGTTTTACTGCCATTTTTTGTGTTTCCGCGCGAAAAAATACGCCCTGTACGCGGCCGCAAACAAAACCGTGCTTAGTGATTTCCACCGTCTACATCCTGGTAACCTTTATTTACAAGGGGGTCAGTCAATTAGAGTTATCTGGTTAAGCATTTAATATACCGTATAATACTGCAAACCAACTATTGGGTTAGTAAATCAGAATGTCCCTTGGAATACTAAAACTTTCCGCGCTCAGAAAGAGCTTGCAACAAAAGATAAACAGCATTCTCTGGGAACGTGACATTGAATCACTACCGTTTTTACAACGATTCCTCATTCGTAGTGCACAAATCATTTATGCCATTGGCAGGGATTGGGCTGAAGGCCAGTTAAGTCTTCGTGCAATGAGCCTGGTCTACTCAACAGTCTTAGGCTTTATTCCCACCTTGGCTTTGACCTTCGCGGTACTCAAAAGCCTGGGCGTACATAATGCCATGGAGCCCACCTTGTTAACCCTGCTTGAAGTCCTGGGGGACAGGCGCGAAGAAGTCACACAACAGATAATTGGTTTTGTAGATAATATTCAGGTTGAAATAATTGGTATAACCAGCTTAGGACTACTGCTTTACCTGGTTCTGGATATGATGCGTAAAATCGAATTGTCTTTTAATTATATCTGGAGTGTGTCCAGGGGCAGGTCCTGGTCCAATCGAGTCAGCGAATACCTGTTTGCTGTAATCGTCAGCCCGCTACTGATTTTTATCTCAATCAGCATTACTTCTTCAGTTAATACTTCGTTTGTTACAGCATTTATAGAGAACCTGACTTTTGCTAGCACTATAGTCGGGTTGTTTGCCTTCTTGTTTCCTCTATTGTTTATGTCCTTAGCTTTTGCTTTTGCCTACAGTTTCTTACCAAACACCAAGGTAAAATTTACCTCAGCATTTATTGGCGGTTTTGTAACAACCATCGTATGGAAACTCATGGGTGCTTTTTTTCAAGACTTTTTCGTTGCTGCCGCACGTGAGTCAATCTACCTAGCATTTGCCACTGTATTAGCCGTGATGATTTTTACCTATGTTGGCTGGCTGGTGGCATTGCTTGGATCAGATATTGCTTACTACCATCAGTATCCTAATAAGGCCAGAACCGGTCGTAAGCCAATTACTCTCAGTATCAGTCAGCAAGAAGAGCTTACCCTGACCCTTGCGGCGATGATCATCCAACGTTTTCATAAAAAGCTTCCGCCAGCTACTGAAGAAGAACTGGCACATCAAATGGGCTTGAGCCCTATGGTAATAGAGCCGTCGCTGAATCATTTAAAGGAAATAGGTCTCATTGTCACGACCAGTGATGAACCAGCTCAATATTTGCCTAAGAACTCAGTAAATGATTGTGCCTTGGCTGACATATGGCGAACTTTGCGAACCAGGGGGCGTGGGGATATCCAGGGAAACAAGAATTTGCCTGAACTATTACGAGCTCAACGATTTCTATCCCAACTTGATGATGTGGTCTATGACAAACTAGGCTCCGAGAAATTCATTGACAGTGCATAACGAGGGTCATAATTATGGAAAATGTCGTTCTCTATCACAATCCTCATTGCTCGAAGTCAAGAGCAACCCTTGCTTTGTTAGAAGAAAACAATATCTCTCCCGAGATTATTTTCTATCTTGAAACTCCGCCGGACGTAAATCAGCTCAAAGAGTTATTGAAAAAACTTAATCTGAGTGTACGGGATTTATTACGCCGATCGGAACCTGAATATGAAGAATTAGGGCTGGATAATGAAAGTCTTGCAGGCGAAATCGTGCTCGACATTTTGAGCAATCATCCAGCGCTGTTACAAAGACCAATCGTAATTTGTGGTGATAAAGCAATCATCGGCCGGCCGCCGGAAAATGTATTGAGTTTAATCGGGGCGTAACAGATGGATCTACCTTACATATTGGTACTTTACTACAGCCGCTATGGTGCTACGGCAGAAATGGCCCGCCTAATTGGCCGCGGTATTGAGCAGATTGAAGGCATAGAGTCTCGAATTCGGACAGTTCCGGCTGTATCGGCGAACACTGAAGCAACAGAGCCAGCTGTACCTGAAGACGGTGCCATCTATTGTCAACATGATGACCTTCAGCACTGTCACGGCTTGATTCTCGGAAGCCCTACCCGGTTTGGCAACATGGCAGCTCCGCTTAAACATTTCCTCGATACAACCGGAGGCCTATGGGTCTCAGGTGCCTTGATAGACAAACCTGGCGCCGTTTTTACCTCCACCTCGTCTCTTCATGGTGGCCAGGAAAGCACTTTACTCAGCATGGTAAATCCCTTGTTACATCACGGAATGATTATTTGCGGGATACCCTATAGCGAACCTGAATTAAACACGACTACCACGGGTGGCACACCCTACGGTCCCAGTCATCTAGCTGGCCCGGATTCTAAAAAAGCCATAAGCGAAGACGAGAAAGCACTTTGCCAGGCCCTGGGCAAGCGGGTCGCTGGCATCGCATTAAAGATGCAAACCTAAGAAACTTCTGATTTACGAGAAGTTAAAGGATCGACACCCGTCATGTCCAAGCACGATCTTCCTGATCCAGTTCGTTACTGGCGCAATACAGTATTAATCTTGTTCTATTGTCTACTGCTTGTATTTGTTGCGATTAGCTTGTCACTAACTATTCAAGCAGGAGTAACTACTGTTGTTATCTGGTTGATCCAGACATTTCCACTTTTAATTTTTACTCCAGCTTTGCACCGAAATTATTTGCGAGCCTATGCCTGGTTAAGTTTTGTAGTTCTGATTTACTTTGTTCATGGCGTGTTAACTGCATTTAGCCAGGATAGCCTATTACTCGGTGTGATCGAATCGCTATTATGCAGCCTGTTATTCATTGCGTTGATTTTTTATATTCGAAAATACAGAACCCACTTCCAAGTGCCACTTTAACCGGCAACGAACACAAATCGTGCCAAAGAATGTTTTTCAAAACAGACGATTCAAATTTCTCTATGGATTACAGATTAATAGGTAGTCACTACCAGTTCATCGTCTGTTTCACCAGCGGTATTGTGATACGCCGTTTAAGCTCCAATGATTGACGATCCAACTGGTGCAACACATCGAGTAACGCTGATACGCCACGATCACTTCGTTGCAAAACGAAATCGACAACTGAATCGGGCAATTCAATACCCATATGGGTCGCTCGCATTTTAATCATCGAAGCCTTTTCCGGATCATTCAAGCTGTGTAATTGAAACACCATTGCCGATTGCAACCTGGATCGAAGATCAGGCAAGCTCACTGGCAAGTGTTTTGGAGCGACATTACCGGTAATCAATGTGGCGGCTCCTGTCTCCCTGGCCCTGTTATACAGATTAAATAGCGCTTGTTCCCACTTCGGGATTCCGAGAACTTCATCAATATCATCCAGGCAAATCAAGGCTAAATGTTCCAAACCCTCGAGGATATCCGGGCCCATTTCAAGGCATTCTTTCATCGGCAAATAAATGGAGGGCTTATCCGTGGCGTCACAGGTATGACACATGGCCTGCAGCATGTGGGTTTTACCCACAGAATTACTTCCCCAAAGGCAAAGGTTTCTTTCCGGCAGCATTGCCAGATCAGCCCGCAGGAATTGCAAAAGCTGATGATTAGAGCTACTGACGAAGAAGTTTTCAAAGGTAGCGTCGTCGTTTAGCTTTACCCCTAGCAATAATTGCTGCGGGTTCTCCATGCTCATTTCAACGTGTCCAACGGTAGCTCAAAATTGACCGGCTCTCTCCAGAACTGTTTGTTAGCCGTAACAGATCTCTGTCCAGTGCGATTAGTTCGGCAAGCTGAAGCTGGTCTCCCTGTAGCGTCAATTCAAGCTCAAGATCTTCTCCTTGTAACTTCGAGATGCCAACGCTTTCAACCAAAACAAGACTTTGTAAATAGGAAAGTAAGTTGGAATAAGAGGCTAAGTCCCTCACTCCTTGTACCCGTAATTTCACTTTCTGGTTACCACTAAGAGATACAATGATGGCAAAATGTTCTGCCAGTTCACTGGTAATTCGATTCAGTGGTTGGTGAATATAGCTTTGCAGGTCGGTATCGAAACTATCAAAAACTTCAACCTGATTCTGAAAAATAAATTGCCACAAGCCGACAAGATCACCACTGGCAGTAAAATGTAACCTACCTGATAACACACTATCGGCTCCATAACGTTGGCTTGCTTCGGTTATGGCTTCTTCATCTAAGGACCAGATCATATCTGCAGAAAGGTTTTGCCTGTCCTCAAAGTCGAGTAGCGGAAAAATAATTGGTAAACCACGCTCAGTGGCAAACTCCTGCATGAGATTTATTATTTCCGGATTTGTCTCATTACTTAATAGACTGCGATCTCCTGCATCATTCTGCAGTGCCATCCACACCAATACGCTGGGTCGGTTACTATCCCATACCGGGATCGCGGCGTTGGTTAACAGTCGGTCGATTAAGTCCCGGGCAAAGATGACATTAATATAGTCCTGCTGAATCTGTATGGTTGCCGGTACATCTGCCAGGCCCAGGTCACTTACTTGCGCAGTTGCCGGATTAGTTACTGTCAGCGTCTCAGTTCGTGGATTTATCGCCTCGACGTAGCTCTGGGCGTTGTCCAGAGCCTGTTGTATGGCAGAGTTTTCCAGCCAGCGCTGCTCACCTGTGACTTTAAGCAACACGGCTTGCAATGCTTCGCGAAACGCAAGGTTTCGCTCAGCATCGCTTTGATTGGTGACGGCCACTTCATGACTGTATAGGCCAGCCACCGGCAATCCAACAATCTGTCCTGGAAATAACAAGGCAAGAAGCAATAACAGGCTGGTTTTTTGTATTAAGGGATTCATAGTTCTGAATAATACTTTACTTCCATTGCAGATAGCACGTTATCCTCTTCAGCAAAAACCTGATAAAACACAATTAGACGAGACTCATAATGAGACAACTGTTAAAATTTGTTTCTTTCCCGAGCTTCAAACTTCTCTACTTTACAGGTTCCAGTCTATGGCCTCAGCCACCACGCAGCACAATGGAGAATCTATTCAGTCAACCTCTTTAAGTTACCGCGACGCCGGAGTTGATATCAAAGCTGGCAGTACGTTAGTAGACAAGATAAAGCCCATCACAGAAAGGTCCAGACGCCCTGAAGTACTTTCAGATCTTGGGGGGTTTGGAGGACTGTTCGAACTCCCTGAAGGCTATCAACAACCGGTGCTGGTTTCAGCAACGGATGGAGTGGGAACCAAGTTAAAACTTGCAATGTCCTTGGGGCAACACAGCACGATTGGGATAGACCTGGTTGCAATGTGTGTAAATGATCTCATTGTCTGTGGTGCAGAACCTCTTTTTTTTCTAGACTATTATGCTTCGAGCAAACTCGATGTTGATCTGGCAACCGAAGTAGTACGGGGTATTGGTAAAGGGTGCGAACTTGCCGGCTGCGCTCTAATAGGTGGTGAAACCGCTGAAATGCCAGACATGTACAAGGACAACGATTACGATCTGGCTGGATTCTCGGTAGGAGTTGTTGAAAAGAGCAAGATAATAGATGCAACAAAGGTAAAAGCGGGTGACAGATTAATAGGTCTGGCTTCATCAGGACCGCACTCCAATGGTTATTCACTTATTCGCAAAGTCATCGAATTAAGTCATAGCGACCTGGACAATCCCATAGCCGATAGCACACTTGGTGAAGTGCTGCTTACACCAACGGAAATTTATGTGAAATCCATTATGGAGCTGTTACAAAGCGTCGAAATAAATGCATTGGCACACATCACAGGCGGGGGAATAGTTGAAAATCTGCCCAGGGTTTTACCTGAAAATGCTCAAGCTATACTGAATATGTCTAGCTGGGAAAGGCCGGAAATATTTAATTGGCTACAGCGATCCGGCAACATAACCGATGAAGAAATGTACCGGACTTTTAACTGCGGAATCGGCATGATCGTTTGCGTGGCAGAGCAACAAACCCGACAAGCATTGGAAATACTACAAAACCATAACCGTGGTGCGTTTGAAATCGGTGTTGTTGCTGAATGCACCGATAACAGTCCACCGGTAATCATGACCACAGGATGACGAACGAGATCACTATGCCAAGCGACTACCCTGTTGTAGTTCTCATATCGGGGAACGGTTCCAATTTACAGGCACTTATTGACACAAGCAGCACATCAAATTTTAAAATTGTGGGCGTCATCAGTAATAATCCATCGGCGTATGGCTTGGAACGGGCAAGTGCAAGCTCAATTCCAACCTTTGTCATTGACCATCACGACTTCCTCGACCGGGTTTCTTTTGATCGTGCATTGATAAAGCAAATCGACCTACTTAATCCCAGCCTAATTGTGCTCGCTGGCTTTATGCGAATTCTCTCCAGTGAATTTGTAAATCACTTCCCGGTAAATATTCTCAACATCCATCCCTCTCTACTGCCTAAGTACCCGGGCATCAATACCCACCAACGGGTATTGCAAGCCGGTGATAGAGAACATGGGGTTTCGGTGCACTTTGTCACTGAGGACTTGGACGGAGGTCCAGTGGCGGCACAGGCCAAAATAACGGTGGAGCCAGAGGATTCAGAGAAGTCATTGACCGAAAAAGTACACACCAAAGAGCAGCTGATTTATCCTTATGTAGTCTCTCTTTTTGCCAGTGGACAATTAAGGATGTATGACAACAAAGCCTGGCTGGGTCTGAGCGTATTACCTGATACTGGTATTAAGTTGGGGTAGTTTATTCGATGCCAAAAACACTAACCACATTGTTTAGCGTCTTGTTATTGACCATGTCATTCTCTGGCGTAGTAGCTGCACTGGAGCCGGTAACCTACTCCGCTGAATATAAAGCCACCGCAAGTGGACTGTCAGCCACAGCGCAGCGCAATCTACAACAGGTAAACGAGACACTGTATATTCTTGAAAATACTTTGGAAGTCAAGATCGCAGGGGTGACCTTAGGCCGTGTCGAGGAAACCAGCCGGTTTAACTGGATTGATGACAAATTGCTGCCTGACACCTATCGCTATACGCAATCCGGTATTGCCAGGAAAAGAGAAAGGGTAAGTTTTGATTGGATAAATAATATTGCCACCAGTACTGAGGACGATGAAAGTTGGGAACATGCCTTAAACCCAGGTGTAGTTGACAAACTCAGTTATCAATTGTTATTGCGCCAGGAATTACAACATACCAACAACGAAGAGATAGAATTTCAAGTTATAGACACAGACGAGATTGAGACCCACCTTTATCGCTTATCTGGCTCCGAACTGACAGATACAGCAATAGGCTTACTCAACACTGTGAAGGTTGAGCGGATTAGAGAGGGTACCAGTAGCCGTAGCACGACGTTCTGGTTGGCGAGTGATTGGAATATGTTGTTAGTTCGTTTCGTCCAAACCGATAGCTCTGGATCAAAGACCGAATTAATATTGCAGCAGGCTGTAGTTGATGGCCAACAGCTAACCGCGTTACCCTGAATTAGTCTGATCTACTTCAAATTGGATTCAGTTTCAGCGATTTCTTCAGATTGGACACTACTTTCTTCCTGGGTTTTTTGCAGGCTGTACTTGCGGATTTTCTCTACCAATGTAGTACGGCGTATGCTCAGTCGATCGGCGGCTCTGGCCACTACGCCGTGGCTGTCATCTAACGCTTGCTCAATTAAGTCTTTTTCCAGGCTGGCCAGGTATTCTTTAAGATCCAGTCCATCCAGAGGGAGTATGCTCTGTGTTTCTGCGTCTTGATTTTCGCGATAGCTCGCTATATCGGACTGGCTTTCAGCGTCTGCGCCTCTATTTTCGCCAATCTGCCTGATTTTTTCCGGCAAATCTTTGACCCCTACAATGCCGTGAGGATTAAGGATGGACATTCGTTCAACCAGGTTGGCCAATTCCCGCACGTTACCAGGCCATGAATGGCACTTAAGACATTCAATGGCACTCGAGTTGAATCGTATAGATCCTTTTTTCTCGGCTTCCATATTCGATATTATTTCGTTTAATAACAGAGTTAAGTCTTCGGTTCGCTCACGAAGAGGCGGCATCTCGATAGGAAAAACGTTTATGCGATAATAAAGGTCCTGACGAAATTCACCCGCTTCAATCATTGCTTCCAGATCCTGGTGCGTTGCAGCCAGAATTCTCACGTTAGTACTAATTGTTTTTACCCCACCAACCCGCTCGAAACTTCGTTCTTGTAATACACGCAGCAATTTCACCTGCATGCTCAATGGCATGTCACCAATTTCGTCTAAAAACAGCGTACCGCCATCGGCCAATTCAAATCGGCCTTCGCGAGCTGAAATTGCACCGGTAAAAGCACCTTTTTCGTGACCAAACAACTCACTCTCCAATAATTCTCTTGGAATCGCGCCGCAATTAATCGGCACAAAAGGCATGTCTGCGCGCGGTGAATTTAGATGCAAATTTCGTGCAACCACTTCTTTCCCGGTACCCGATTCTCCAGTAATCAAAACGGTCACTTCCTTGTCTGCAACCTGACCCATCATCTGTCTTACTTGTTGAATTTTTTCGCTAGTACCAACCAAGCTGCGAAACATATTGTAATCACGAACACCACCCAGATTTTGTAGTCGATTGAAATTATCCCGAAATACCTTTGCCTGATGTAAAGCATCCAGCAAAGGTTGATAGCTGAGGGGGAAGGTTAGCTCTGCCGTTATATTGTTCAGCACGTCCTGCTCTGGAATAGCGGATAACCGTGCCTCGCCAAGAACAACCAAAGGCATGCCGCTGTCCCATCTATAAATGCTATCAAGCAATAACTGCAGTGAAATATTTCTACAATCCCCAATTATTGCCAAACAGATTTCGCCAGGATATGAACTTGCCTGTTGAACTGCCGAGCTCCAGGAATCGCTATCGCCGGTTACCGTGATTTCGCCGAGAAACGTCATGATCACGTCCAGGTCATGGCGTGATTTCTCATTATCATCGATTAAAAGAACCTTGGCAGATTCGGTCACGTTACTAAACACCTGAATCTAGGCTAGCGTGTGCAGCCCGTGGGTAGTTGACAGTAAGTATCCAGCGATTTTATCTAAGGATCCTCGTCACGGATAATAACCTGTTAATGAGTTGGTTGGTTAGCCTCAACGCGTAATTTAGCGTGAGTATCCATCGCTAATTCATTTTTTTTATATTTAATTCTGATAATTTGCCTCAACCATGATTACCGGGTGATTACCCGAAGGAATTTTAGTACGGGTAGGTCACTTTGAGAAATGTCCATTCAAGCAAAATTTTGTGCATCTATCTGTAATCAATCCCACCTTCATGCAGAGCACCAGGGCGAACAATGTGCCTGGAAACATTCAGAGGCCTTAGGCCTGTCGGTATCTGATTACCAGACGTTAGACCGAGGAGTCGCGATTCACCATGCCCATTACACTTATTACCTACCTTGCTTTGAAAACGACCCACTTTTAGTAGCTACCTGGCTGGTGCATTGTGATGGCAAGCTTCGACTGGAACGACGGTTTCAAATTGTCAATCCGCTAAATGGGCGAACCCTGCTTCGCGGACATTGGAATTTAGTATCGGTAGTTTTAAGTAGCGGCAAACCAACACGGCTGCCAAGGCTCTTTGTCGATACTTATTCTGCGGCTGTGGTTAATTAACCCGTTCTTTCGCAGTTGGATTCATTAAACCAATGATTTCTACGGACCTAAGTCAAACTAAGGTCCGGTTTTCGAAAAACTTCCAACCATTCCAATTATTATCATGATTATCAACTAGTTAGTTTGATTTAAAATGGCGTACCCTGGTGAGATTTAAAGATATATTTACGCCAGTCGTTATAAGTGAGACCTGCTGGTATTACAATGCGATAGTTTTCAAAATCAGTCAGAATAATTACTTACTGCAATTTTCAGCGATGCCGATTACAGTAGGTTTAGTGGATAATTGACCCTGTTAGCTGGTTTGCCAGCTTAAGATTGGTCACCTAAATTGCTGGATAAAGAACTAACTTAGTGGATGACATGAGAACCCGTTCAATCAAGCCCCCAAGAGGGATACAAGATAAAACTAAAGGTTCCGTCACTGTCATTCCACTTGCTTCATCCAAGCACCCTAGAAAAAGCAAATTCTCCTCAGTCGAATCAGAACTTCTCCCCGACGAGCTAGCCAAATTACAAAGCAGAATTTCTCAACTACCCGAAATCGATGCGGCTCGAATCGTCGAACTACATGACCGCCTGATTAGCGGGGAATATAAGATAGACAGTAAATCTCTGGCAGAAAAGCTACGAAAGTTTGAGGCCGACCTTTAGACTCTATCGCGCTTTATAACCCCTGATCATTTGCTTCATTGACCGCACTGTGGGATTGTTCCTGACCACGACTGGAAACTTTGACCGCCTTAATACGACAGGGGTGGTTGCAACCCTGCCAATCTAGCCACGTCTTCTGGACGATCCACATCCCAGCGGGAATCGAGCAAACTGTACCTTAAGTCGGATGCATCCAACCGTTGCAGCGTACTTTCCATGACCTGCCCTGTTCCCCATGGAATATCATAAAACAAATCCGGCCAAACCTGACTCAATCCCAACAAAACATAGCCGCCATCCTCAGCCGGACCTATTACCACGTCAGTGCCCTGGCTCAATAGACTTAATGCCTGCTCCAGGTAGTCAGAATCAACTGAAGGGCAATCAGCACCGATCATTATTACCGACTTCGAGCGCTTCAGAACAGATTCTGCCGCATTCAACATACGTTGCCCCAGATCGTTTCCGCGTTGCTCAAAAGTATTTGAACGACCACCAAGGTGTAAAAACAACTTATGCGAGGGGTTCGACGTCACCCACAGTTCCATTGGAGCCAGGCTTTTATGGGTGACCCGCTTAACCTGATAGGTAATTAAAGCGCAGTGCAAATCGAAGGTCCGAATCGTACCCAGGTCAGCCTCTAACCGCGTCTTTACTTTTCCCAGGATTGGCTCCCGTGCAAAAATCAAGATTCGACTATCAGGATATATGTATTTCATATATATTTCAGTAGTATACGATCTCTACTTATAGTAAATAGTTACAAGTTTTCCGGGGCTGACACCAATAAAATATAGCAATCTGAGCCACCACATGGCCAGAACAGTACGCAAAACCCCGTTTTGCTCCCAGCGTCGACTGGAGGCCACTGCCTTTTGCCTGATACGAACCGGCCATGACAAGCGTCGCAGCCGTTTACTGAACTCAATATCTTCCATCAACGGTATCGGTGCATACCCTTTCACTTGCTCGAATACCTGTCGGCGGACAAAGATTGCCTGATCGCCAGTTACGACCCCGGTCAATCGAGAGCGAAGATTCATAGCGGTGGCTATTACCGGCAACCATCCCTGTGCAGAGCTAAGTTTTACATCAAATCTGCCCCAGATTGATTGAGGTTTTTCCAGGACTTGGGATATGTGAGAGGCGAAACCGGTAGGCAGGTCGGTATCTATATGAAGAAACAATAGGACATCACCACTGGCCAGCCCAGCCCCATGGTTCATTTGTGATGCGCGACCAGGTGTCGAGCTACAAACCCTGTCAACCAGGGGAGTTGCTATTGTTTCACTGCCATCATGGCTGCCCCCGTCTACGACTATAATTTCATGACCCTGGAGGCGAAACGGCTGCAGTTTTTCCAGTTGTTGGCGTAACAGACCAGCCTCGTTCAATACGGGAATTATAAGGCTGATTTTCAATGAGGTTTGCTCGATAAACTAGTCATGTGTACTACTCATCCGTCTTTTGGGGATGATTGTGCAATAGCGGCGGTGCTGCCATTGAGTCTAACTTCTAGCCTAGAGGATATGGCCCTATTTACGCGCCCTAACGTCTAGATTGCAATCAAATTACAAATAAACAGTCCTAGAACAGAACAGTGTTTAAAGCTTAAAGTACTACCACTTTCCTTGTTACCCAAGATACCCGGCCTGATTAACACTCTGATAGTGGATTTAGCTGTCTAAATGCCTATTTGGCCTACTCGTCTTACCTGCTCAGCTTTTATTTAAATATCCCTATCCAAATCGAAACCAGCACGGACTTTGAATCAATCTAACCCTTACCAAGCTATTGTGAAACAAATTGAAACACAGACTACTCTACTGAGGGCTTTTATAGGTATTGTGATCCAGTGCGCAAACAGAAAAATAGTGCCCGATTAAGCTCCTATTCATCAGTTTGAGGCTATGCTAGTTACCTAGGGTAATCGGTAAGAAAATCAATGTTAATCCGATCTTGTATTCTAGGGATTGATGGTATTAAATACGCGGCCGATAATAGCCGTATGTGCCGCAAGGCCAGTATATGCAGTAGCGCTAGAGCATCAGTCAAAAGTATTATAAATAGGAATTTGCAGTATAATCGAGCGGTCAAATTGACCAGTATAATGAACGCAGAAAACTTCTACATCATTGCAACATCGCCTAGCGAGCCCAGCTTGCAAGTAAATATTTCCGGACCCTATTTGACTAAAAAGGCAGCACAAGCCGATTTATCGGCAGCAATTGATGAAGCCATAATCATTGACCCCGGCGCCAAGGAATATAATTACATTATTTCTAAAATCGAATGCCGCAAACCCGGCGTGATACAACATATAGCAAACCACGTCTAGCCGGTTTTGAAGTGACACAGCGTAAGTTCACCTCCCCCGTTATTAGTAGTAATCTACCCTGGTGCAACGACTTCATTTGCACCGAGCAAATTACACGAGTATCTTTACCCTTAGCTCAGGTTAGAAATATGCATTGGGATTCCGTAACGCCGATGCAAATGACTGATCAGTGTTGCGGTAAAAACAGCAAGTCAAGAGCCAAAAAGAGGTCCCCGTGAAAAAACTTCCCTCACTTCACCACATCAGCATAATTGAATCCCGGGGCACTAATTGTGCATGGGTACGAATCAAATACAGCGGTAAGGCTTTTCAGCAGTCATTCCCGTTCAAAAAATACGGCGGAAAAAATAAGGCAATTGCCGCCGCCAAACTGAAACGGGATGAACAGGGTCTACGCATATATGGAGATAACTGGCCCTATGCAAAATTCAGTCCCCGTGCGATTTCACCACTCAACTCTTCTGGAGAAATTGGCGTAAGCTATTCTGAAAAAGATCATTCCTGGGTTGCAACCTGGCAAGAAGGTGTAGGTAAGAGGCGCGGACAAAAAAACGCGTATTTTTCTATCAATAAAAACGGTGAAACCAAAGCTAAACGAATGGCTATCAAAAAACGTCGGGAAATGGTTCAAGCTAATCGCATTACTTAAGCAAGCTCTGATTAACCCGTTTTCAATTGTAGGTTTGAAATATGCGCCATACTGCCATTTCCAGAAGAGACTTTACCCGCAAAAGCTTGGTCACGGCCATAGGCCTGACGCTTGCTCCTAGTTTAAGTATTGGTACATTTGCGGCGGAAAGTAAGTCGCCAATGCGTATAGGAATAATCGGGTCCGGGAGAATCGGGGGTGCAGTGGGGTTACGTTGGGCTGAGGCCGGACATCAGATTTTGTTTGCTTCTCGCAATCCTAGTGAATTGGATGACCTTGTTTCCGCAGCAGGACCATTGGCAAGATCGGGCTATCCACGGGACGCTGCAGTATTTGGTGAGGTGATATTTATCGCTGTCCCTTATGCGGCTTTACCGCAAGTGGGCAGGGATTTTGCCCCTCTCATGCAAGGCAAAGTAGTCATAGAATGTGGCAACCCCTATATAGGCAGAGATGGCGAAATGGCGGCGGAAGCACTGATTAAAGGAACCGGTGTTGCTTCGGCTGAATTTTTACCTGGAGTGAGACTGGTACGAGCTTTTAATGCAATTGGCTATGCTTCGGTACATGAAAAAGCCCATCGGCAAGGTGAATTAGTGGCTATCCCTATTGCGGGTGACGACGCAGATGCGATCTCAGTTGCTTCCCAGCTGGTTGTTGATGCCGGGTTCGATCCCGTACTCGTAGGACCGCTAGCCAGGGCTAAAGATTTTGATCAGGGTACTCCGGTTTATGTGCAAGATCTCACCGCTCGTGAACTAAGGGATGCACTGGACCTATAGCTTCACAAAATGAAAATTGTCTTTGACGCAAGCAATTCGCTGGAAGCTCATCTCCTGCTCGGAATACTCAATCAAGCCGGTATTGCCGGCAAAATTAGTGGAGAATATCTTCAAGGCGCCATGGGGGAGCTACCCGCATTTGGCCTGGTAAAAGTTCATGTTGACGAGTCAGATTACGACGAAGCCAGGGAAATAATCGCTGAGTGGCAAAACACATTTTTGGCCTAAATCCATAACCGAGTACTGTAGTTACCTTTCTACCTTAACCCGTTAACCCGGTTAATTTCACTGATCCCCGCCACACAATGTCTTAATGTGCTATCCAGTGTTTTATTATTTGGCATGCTAAAGCTGTGGGTTATTCGGGATTTGAAATACTGATTAACAACTCATCCATGGCTTGGCCCTGGGACGGTGCACTGGATGAAGGAGTCTACTAATAGAATGAAACTGATAATAGGTAACAAGAACTATTCATCGTGGTCCCTTCGTGCCTGGTTGTTGCTGGCAGCGAACGGTATTAAATTTGAGGAAATTCGTATTCTACTTGACCGACCTGACACCCACACCAGGCTAAACAAATTCACCCAAGCTGCAAAAGTACCAGTGCTTCATGATGGTGACTTGATAGTTTGGGACTCACTGGCGATTTGCGAATACGTGTCTGAGAAGTATCTTGACGGTGTTGGCTGGCCCAGCTCAATTGACATAAGAGCTGAAGCTCGAGCTGCCGTAGCAGAAATGCATTCGGGTTTTTCCGCTTTAAGACAAGCAATGCCGATGAATTGTCGGGCCCTTGGTCGCCTTGTTGTAATTAGTGACGCCGTAGCGACTGATATCGATCGTATAGACCAGCTCTGGTCTCGATTGAGACTCAAATATAGGCAGGATGGCCCTTGGCTGTTTGGTCAGTTTTCTATTGCAGATTGTATGTATGCACCCCTAGCTTTTCGGTTTCAAAGCTATGCAGTCAAGCTGTCTAAAATTGCAGAGGAGTACAGGCAAACCCTGTTTAGCCATCCCTCAATGCAGCAATGGTTGCAGGCCGCACAGGCGGAACCCGAGGTGCTAGAACGAGAAGAAGCAGGTCAAAAATCATGACAACGGCAGAATTATCGTTACAACTCATTACTCTATAATTGCTGTTAAGCATTGCGTCATAAACTCGATATAATTGCTGGTGATTTGGCAGATCTCCTATTTTAGAGGACTAGTAGCTTTGTCAATTTATCGTGGTGACGGTAATAGTGGCTGCTCTAATTGAGGGTAATCAATACCCAACTGTTCGAGATAGGTATCATATCGAGAAGGGTCATAATACAACTCTTCAAGTTGTTCTTTAAACTGCGCCATGGTTCCAACATTCTTCTCGATAGCCGGTGAATCATTTTGATCTATAAATGGTGTGTACTGCGCCTCGGCGGTCTGTACGTCATTAAAATAATCCCAGGAGTCTTCAACCAGTGACTCGTCTTGAATCAGGTCAAGCATTGTTGCAGCTATGACTTTTGCCCCGGCCGTTGCGCCCTTGTGGGCAATTGGGGTTGCCATAGCCATCGCACTGGACCAATGATGTCCCTGCAATCCACGGACATTTGACGGATAGCGCAAAGTAACCGTTGGCACATTCCAAGACACATCTCCGATGTCATCAGAGCCTCCAGAAACCGGATTTTCTATCGAGGGCTGGATGCCGGACAGTTCTGTTGACAACCCTTGCGGATCGTCACTACCCATTAACTCCTGCAATGCTTTGGCGAATATCTGATCATCTTCTGTCCAGGTGGGTAATCCAACGGCTTTAATGTTTTCATCCATAGCTAAAGCTACAGGGCGATTAAAATGCTTGGGATAAGCCGTACCGATAATACGCCTGCTAACGGAAGTGTCTGTCATTAAAGCGGCCCCTTCTGCAATGCGCTGAAGAGTAGCGAAATTATTGCGTATTCCTTCCGGGGTAACTTCTCGAATGAAGTACCAGACGCTGGCATAAGAGGGAACTACATTCGGCTGATCACCCCCATTGCTGATCACATAATGCGAGCGCTGCAGGGGATGTAAGTGCTCGCGGCGAAAATTCCAGGCTACATTCATCAGTTCCACCGCATCCAAGGCGCTACGACCTTCCCAGGGGGCGCCGGCACCGTGGGCAGCTTCACCATCAAACATGTATTCAACCGAGACTAAACCGGTGCCTCGAGTATTACCCCAGCTTACATTCATATTGTTTGAAACGTGGGTAAACAACACCGCATCTACGTCCTTGAACAAGCCATCACGCGCATACCATGCCTTGGTGCCGAGCAATTCTTCTGCAATTCCGGGCCATATAACGATGGTGCCAGGCAACCCTTCCCGTTGCATAATCTCTTTTACCGCCAATGCGGCTACTATATTTACTGCCTGACCGGAGTTATGACCTTCCCCATGACCGGGTGCCCCGTCAATAATTGGCTGCCGATAAGCTACGCCTGGTAACTGGGAGGCTTTGGGTATGCCATCAACATCTGAACCCAAGGCAATAATTGGCTTACCGCTTCCCCAACTCGCCCACCAGGATGAAGGGATACCAGCAACACCCAACTCCACATCAAAGCCATTTTCAGCAAGAATTCCGGTCAGATACCGCTGAGTTTCAAATTCCTGGAAACCTAATTCCGCAAACGAAAACAACATATCAATGATTTCCTGGGTCATCTTAGCCCGACTGTCTATGCTGTCTGCAGCCTCTGCTTTGAGACCGGTCAATTGAGCTGAACTGATCTGAGACCAACTAACGCTCAATACGAATAGCGTTGGGATTATTCCTAAAAATCGCTTCATACCCATGGCAACACTCCTAAAATATTGACCAGTTAACATACCTTAATCCGTAGACTACGCGTTTTTACCTACTCCTGCCAACCTAACTTCCCAGTCTATTTGGACAGATATAAATTCCTATTTTGTAACAGTCACATCGATTGATCATGCCCCCTGTAATCGGCTATGCTCACTTTCTAATCGGTAGATACAATTAAGGAAATTCAGCATGACAATGCAAAACACTCCACTCCTCATGTCCCGTATTCTCGGTCGTGGGGCAACGTTAGATCCCGAGGTAGAAGTGGTTACTCTGCAAGCAGAGGGTATGCATCGGCAAACATTGAAACAAACCTGGGATCGAGCTAACCAATTGGCTCATGCACTCAATGATAGTGGTATTGAGGTGGGCGATCGGGTAGGCAGCTTTATGTGGAATAACTATCGCCACCTTGAACTATATCAGGCCGTCCCCTCCATGGGCGCTGTATTGCACACGCTGAATATCCGTCTGTCACCTACCGATCTTGAATACATAATTAATCACGCACAAGACAAAGTGATTTTTATTGATGAAGATCTGCTGCCCTTGTTGGAGCCGTTAAAAGGGAAGATTCCCTGCGTACAAAAATTAATTATCTGCCGTTATGGAGAGGGCGGAGAAAGTAGTTACGAACACCAGTCGGATTACGAAGAATTTATCAGTGATAAGGATACCATTTACGCTTGGCCGGAAATCGATGAAACCTCTCCCATGGGGCTTTGTTATACCAGTGGAACTACCGGCAAGCCCAAGGGAGTAATGTACACCAACCGCTCCACCTATCTACATACTTTAACCGAATGCCTCACCGACTCGATCGGCTTGTCCTCCCTGGACTCACTCCTGGGAATTGTACCCATGTTTCATGCCATGGGTTGGGGACTTCCCTTTTGTGCGTCTATGCTAGGCTGCAAACAGGTTATGCCACACCGCTTCATGGTGCCAGATGCCTTTCTTAAATTGATGCAAGAGGAAGAAGTCACTATTTCGGCTGGTGTCCCGACGATTTGGCAAGGCGTCAAAGCAGCCCTTGAGGCCGACCCTGATAAATACGACCTGTCTAAAGTCACGCGCCTTACCTGCGGTGGCTCCGCACCACCGGTGTCGATGTTACGCTGGTATTGGGATAATTATTCTATTGAAATGATCCAGGGTTGGGGAATGACTGAAACTAACCCTTTGGGCACGCTTTCCCGCAAAGTGGCAAAGCGGACCCAGGTGGGGTCTACCGAAGATCAGCAATTTGAAAACATTGCCAAAGCCGGGCTTCCCATGCCCGGCCTCGAAATCGAAATATTCGATGAGCAGTGGAACGCCCTACCCCACGATGGTGAAGCGGTTGGCGAACTTTGTATCCGAGGTCCATGGGTTGCTTCGTCCTACTATAACGACCCGCAACCGGACAAATTCCATGAAGGTTGGCTGGTTACGGGTGACGTAGCCAAAATTGACCCCGAACAATACATCATCATTTCAGATCGTTCGAAGGACTTAATCAAATCCGGCGGTGAATGGATTTCATCTGTAGATCTCGAGAACCATATCGTTGCTATGGGCGGAGTACTTCAGGCCGCCGTTGTGGCACAGCCCCATCCAAAGTGGGACGAAAGGCCAGTAGTATTGATAGTTCAGGAAGAAGGGGCTGACGTCAGTAAGGAATCCGTGCTGGAACATTGCAGTGCTATTTTTGCTAAGTGGCAGTTGCCGGATGACGTGCTGTACGTGGACAGTATTCCCCTCACTTCCACTGGAAAAATAGATAAGAAAGTCATTCGTGCCAAACTTAACGAAGACGGTTATCAGTTACCTGACTTGGTAGGTTAATCACTGAATTGTTCAAGCAGGGTGAGTTGGCACTTATCGTGCTCACAGGCTTTCCTCAAATTTCCCGTGCAATCAGCAGTTTCATAATCTCGTTACTGCCACCGTAAATCTTTTGCACACGACTGTCGATAAACATTTTGGCGATTGGATATTCCAGCATATAGCCGTAACCGCCAAAGAACTGCAGGCACTCATCAATAATTTCCACTTCCTTCTGGGTCGTCCACCATTTGGCCATGGCAGCGGTAGTTGCATCCAGCTTTCCCTGTTCAAGTTTTATGACGCAATCATCTACGAATACCCTGGCAATTCGAGCTTCTGTATAACGTTCAGCAAGACGAAACTGGGTATTCTGAAAGTCTAATATGCGCTTACCAAAGGCTTTACGCTCCTTAACATAATCACTTGTAATTTTAAGTGCTCTCTCCATCATTACACAGGCGCCAGCCGCTATAATCAAGCGCTCTTGTGGCAATTGCTCCATCAATTGAACAAATCCTTTTCCTTCCTCTTGACCAAGCAAATTTTGCCGGGGCACATGTACTTCATCGAAGAATATTTCGGAGGTGTCTTGTGCTTTTAAGCCAATTTTTTGCAGGTTACGCCCCCGGCTGAAACCACCCTTTTCAACCGTTTCGGTTTCAACCATTAACAAAGAAACCCCCTTTGCCCCAGCATCCGAACCTGTCTTTACCACGACGCAAATTAGGTTGGAATTTTGCCCGTTGGTCAAAAAGGTTTTTTGACCGTTTATGACATATTCTTCACCTTCTATTCTTGCCGTAGTAGAAACCGCCTGTAGATCAGAGCCAGTTCCGGGTTCGGTCATCGCAATGGCACCGATCATCTCGCCGTTGGCCATTTTCGGCAACCAATTCTGTTTTTGTTCTTCAGTGCCGTAATGCAATATGTAGGGTGCCACTATTCCTGAATGTACCGAATTTCCAAAGCCGGTCAATCCGGCTTTGCCAAGTTCCTCCGCTATGACCATTTCATGCTTGAAATTACCGCCTCCGCCACCGTATTGCTCTGGAATAGAAGCGCATAAAATGCCGGCTTCACCAGCCTTGTACCAGGCATCACGATCAACGATCCCCTGTTCCTCCCATTTTGGCATTAACGGTACAAATTCCTTCGCATAGAATTTTGCTACCGCATCGCGCAGTATATGCAACTCCTCATCCATCCAGGGTGAAACATGATTTTCAAACATAGTGCTGTTACTGATTTTTCAATTTATTTGGCTTGCCAATCTGCATAGCTTACCGTGTTTAATTTAACTAACTTGCAAGTGAGTTAGATCGTTCGATTATCATCGCGTTGGCAGTGCCGCCACCTTCACAAATCGCTAACAAACCATAACGGGCGTTTCTGCGTTCTAATTCATGCACTAACGTAGTCATTAATTTAGCACCAGTACCACCCAATGGGTGTCCAAGCGCCTGGGCGCCACCGTTGACATTCAATTTGCTCAAATCAGCCTTCAACGCCTTCGCCCAGGCAAGGGGCACCGAACCAAAAGCTTCGTTCACTTCATATAAATCAATGTCGTCAATTGTTAAACCTGCTTTCTCTAGCACACGTTCGGTTGCCGGAATTGGACCTTCTAACATAATAACGGGGTCAGACCCCACTACAGACATGGCATGAATCCTGGCGCGCACCGGCAATTTGTATTCTTTCACGGCGTCCTCACTGGCTATCAGAACAGCGGCTGCACCATCACTAATCTGACTGGCCGAGCCTGCAGTGATCACTCCTTCAGCACGCAGCGGATTGAGCCCCTGTAATGCTTCCAGGGTGGCGTCGAATCGAATTCCTTCATCGGTAACGTGGGTATCCGGCGTACCGTCCTCCAATACAATATTGACTGGCACGATCTCTTCTTTGAAATTGCCGTTATTGGTTGCCTTACTGGCGTTCTGATGACTTTGAAAAGCAAATTCATCCAGTTCTTCTCGCGAAATATTGTATTTTGCAGCTAACAGTTCAGCACCATCGAATTGGCTGAATTGAATGCCAGGGTATTGCTGTTCCAACCGATCGCCTTTAGGCATGCCACGACCGTGTTCCAAGCCGTCTCTAACACTAGAGCCGATCTCCACTGTACTCATAGCTTCTACACCGCCGCTGATAACGATGTCCTGGGTTCCCGACATCACAGCCTGGGCACCAAATTGAATCGCCTGTAACGACGATCCACACTGACGATCTACAGTTGTTCCTGGCACTTCAATTGGCAATTTAGACGCCATTGATACGTTGCGACCACAATTGTTTGCCTGGGCGCCAATCTGTGACACAACTCCCCAAATTACATCATCCACTTTGTCCACCGGAACCCCGGTGCGATCCAACAGGGCATCGACAACCGTAGCCCCCAGATCAATGGGATGAATTTTACTGAGTCGACCCTTTTTTCTTCCTGTCGCGGTCCGAACCGCACCAACTATGTATGCCTCAGGCATTGCTTTCTCCAGTCAAAATTTTAAATCGCTAAAACTATTGCCCTATCAAAAGGTCAGAGTTCACTACCGATTAAATAGCCGGCATACGGATTCCAGCGTCTAGCCTGATCACCTCTGCATTGAGGTATTCACAATTTACAATGTGGACAGCCAGTTCAGCAAACTGTTCCGGTTTGCCAAGTTGCTTGGGAAACAAAGTAATTGCTTCCAGAGACTTGCGAACCTCGTCAGGTAACTGCCCCAGTAAAGGGGTTTCAAATATCCCGGGCGCAATTGTCATCACTCGGATGGCTTGCTTACTTAAATCCCTGGCTATCGGTAATGTCATCGCCACAATACCGCCTTTGGAGGCGGCGTAAGCCGCTTGTCCGGTTTGACCGTCATAGCCGGCAACAGATGCCACATTTATAATAACACCCCGCTCGCCAGCAGCGGTTTGCCCTTCATTGTTCTGCATTACTTCAGCGCACAATCTGAGTACGTTGAAAGTGCCTATTAGATTTACTTTTACGATTCCAGCAAATTTACTTAAAGGCATAGGTCCATCCCGACCAACTGTCCGATTTGCTCCGCCGATACCCGCGCAGTTGACGTTTATGTGGATCGTGCCAAATTCAGCGACAGTCCTGTCAACCGCCGCGCCCACCGCTTCTTCATCAGCCACATCACCAGGGGCCCAGATAGCTTTCTCCCCTAACTCAGCCGCTGATTGCTGCAATCGCTCAGCATTTAAGTCAAACAACATGACCCTAGCACCCGTCTCGATAAATTTTCTTGCTGTAGCTAATCCCAACCCGGAAGCACCACCACTGATAAAGGCTGTTTTACCTGCGATATCCATGAATTCCCCACCTAAAAATTTTCCGGCTGTTAGCCAATCAGACCTCGATAAATTAACCGATTTCCATTTACTTGGACTGTTGTTATTTCTAGCTGATATTTTTACCGAACTTCCGCTCGAAAGCTGAGGAGACTAACACAGAACATGGCTTGAAACAGACGCTTTTGAAACCCTTTCTATATTCCCCTATCATCCACTCAACAGTAACGTTTCAGCAAATTCAGGAGTCAACTTTATGGGACCACTAACAGGCATCCGAGTACTGGAAATTGCCAGCATTGGACCAGGCCCCTTTTGTGCAATGATGCTATCGGATATGGGTGCCGAAGTGATAAGGATAGATCGTAGAGACCTTGCCGGCACCGGAGATCCAAAGCTGGTGCTTAACCGTGGCAGAAAGTCCCTAGCTTTTGATCTAAAAAACCCCCAGGCCCTGGCAGCCGTATTGAAAATGGTGGCGCAGTGTGACCTGCTAATCGAAGGTTTTAGGCCCGGGGTGATGGAAAGATTGGGTCTTGGTCCTGAAGAATGCTTTGCCAGAAACGAAAAGCTGATATTCGGCCGGATGACAGGATGGGGCCAAAGCGGTCCGTTATCCCAGGCGGCCGGTCACGATATCAACTATATAGCCTTAGCAGGAGCGCTTCATGCAATGGGGGATGCCGATCGAGCACCTACACCCCCTCTAAACCTTGTTGGTGATTTTGGTGGTGGTGCAATGTACCTTCTTAGCGGATTATTAGCCGCATTAATCGAATCCGCAAAATCGGGTAAAGGTCAGGTAGTAGATGCGGCGATGACGGACGGTACTGCCAGTCTTACGGCGGCATTTCACGGCCTTCGGGCCATGGGGCGCTGGACCGACAGACGGGAGAACAACTATCTTGATGGTGGGGCTCACTACTACGGTGCCTACACTTGCAGTGATGGCAAGTTCATTTCAATCGGGTCAATTGAACCGAAGTTTTATGCCTTACTACTCGAAAAATGTGAAATTGAGGATGCGGATTTTCTCGCCCAAAATGAACGGGAAGCCTGGCCGTTTTTAAAACAAAAGCTTGTCAGTCTATTCAAGAGCAGAACCCGAGATGAATGGTGTGATCTGCTGGAAGGAACTGATGTGTGTTTTGCCCCGGTACTAACAATGGAAGAAGCGCCATCTCATCCCCATAACGAAGCACGTAAGACATTTATAACGCTAGAAGGAGTTACCCACCCGGCACCAGCACCTCGATTCAGCCGAACCCAAGGAGAAATCCAGGGGCCAGCGGCTTTGGTGGGTGAGCATAACCAGGAAGTGTTATTGGCTTGGGGTTTTACCGAAGAAGACATCAAAGCATTACAAACTGCCAAGGCAATTTAATCCGGGCTGGTCTTTGTTGCATTGCCAGGTATCGATAAACTTAGCTCCATTAATTCCAGGTTAAGGTAACAAAGACTAAAATTTGAAAAGTAATGTAAACCTGACCGGCAACTATCCGTTTAATACAGTAGAGAAGTTTGGAGATAACCCATGAATAAAATCATTATCAGTATTGTATTTGTTGTTTTATTCGCTGGTTGTGCCGCCACTGACGATCGCCCTATTGTGGATATGCAAGGTGTCAGTTTAGCCCAGTACAATAACGATCTGACAGATTGTCGAATTTACGCTGACGAAGTCGAGGCCGGTCGACAGGTTGCCCGAAGTACTGTGGGTGGCGCCGTGGTCGGTGGTGCTATCGGCGCTGTAGTAGGTGACAGCGACACTGCTCAACGAGCTGCCGGGGCCGGTGCGGTGCTTGGCGCTGCCCGATCAGTTGGTGGTGTTATGCGCGAACGAGAACGGGTGACCCGCAACTGTCTGAGAGGACGAGGTTATCGAGTGTTAAACTAAAATGCATAACCATCCCCGATTACAGTTCACCTTATCAGTTCAACTTACAGTTCAACCATAGGTGCCTGAGGTTCCCCTTTTCAGACCTCAAATCGACATTTAACGTCATTATTGTGCCTTTCAGACTCGTGAGCAGACCGATCAAGCCTATATTGATCTTGTATCTGTGTAAGCAAATTCCACCCGATTTAACTACGAAATACTTCTTCGAATTGACCCTATTTAACTGATTTTCAAGCTTTCTTTCGTGTTCTGTATTACCTCAAAAAGCTGGATTTGTAGATGTAATTCCTACATTTTTAGTGGGCTGACCTGATATTGACCGAATATTCCATGTTTTTTTAATGAAATTGCGACTTAGTACGATGTTTTGACTATAAATTCCTAATTAAATTGCATACAGGATTATTGCGAAATTTCATCAATGTACTAGGTACTCCACCATGCAATCCGCGCACATCTATTCAGTGGGCTCAAAACTCGCCAAAACTCACGTTTTAACTAGGGAAATTCTAGACGAGGCGAAATTTGAAGATTGCACACTGGTTGAAAAGTACCTGGGCATCGATGAGGTTCGTCAAGCACCTGATTCCGCTAAACCTTCCGACCTTGCTATTCCAGCCGCCATACGCTCTCTAGAAGCTTGTAATTTGCCCTATGGTGAGATTGATGCTGTTATCTATTGCGGGATTGAAAGAGACTGCTCAGAACCAGCCACTGCCCATATAATCGCTTCGGCCATTGGTCTGAACCCCTCGATCTGTTTTGATGTTGCCAATGCATGCCACGGCTTTACCAGCGGCCTCCATATTGCCAATTCTCTTATTAAAACCGGTGATATTCGGCACGCCTTGGTGGTTACTGCCGAACTTTCAAGCAAAATTACGCGGAAAGTCGTTGATTTATTTAAAAATAATCAACTAGGCGTGGAGGATATCAAAACCCATATAGGGGCATTTACCGTTGGTGATGCCGGTGGTGCGATGATCCTGGGTCCGGGTAATAGCAACAAGGGAATCAAGCTGTTCAAGTCCGCTGCCGCCAGCCAACACCATAACCTCTGCTCTTACGCAATCAATAAAGGAAAACTGTCCTTTATTATGGATATGGGAAGGATAAGCGCTGTCACACTCAAGCTGGTTAAGGAACTCATCGGACCAGCCTATGCGGCTCTTAACTGGACTGCGGATAATGTGGACTTATTTATTCCGCACCAAGTTGGTTCTAGGGTGTTCCAAAAAACCCTGGAAATTGTCGGCGTCAGTGAAGATAAATCCATTGCTACCTATCCGAAACTGGGTAATCTTGCCTCCGCTACCATTCCGGTGTGCTTTGACCTGATGCAACGGCAGGGCCGCTTGAAGCCTGGCTCAAATATGTTGATCGGCTCGTCTGGAAGCGGGATTGTTGCGACCTTTATGGGCGTTACTCTATAGGCTGTAAACCACCAACGGTAAACTCTTTGGCAAAATTGTGTTATTGTCCGGTGATACCTTGTTTCCCACGAATCTGGAGATAGTCAGCGAACTAATCAAACCAATGACCCAGGACGCTGCTATATATCTTGGCACTATGGCCGCCATTGGCTTTATTCTAAAGGCCACGATTCTTTTTAATGTAGAGATTAAAAGCAAAGTCGCTGAAAGCTTTGTCATTCTTTGCCTGTTTTTTATAATTCAAAATGTTGCTGAATTTCTAGCCTATTTCACTTATTTGAAATCGGTTGCTCTGGGTGAATTCTTTATTCATGTCTATTTTGTTTCACTCTGGTTTATTTTTCCTTCGATATTGATTTTGGCTCTTGCCATGACCAAATCGAAACATTTAGTTAGGGCTCGATTTATTTTGTATGGAATTACTGGCGTCGTTGTAGTGGCCTATCTAAATGGCATGATAGTCTCCGGATTTAATTTCTTAGGTTGGTCTGTAAACGGTATCCCTGGTCAATTTTATTGGCCGGCTATGGGTTATATTTTGCTCTGCTGTTTAATGACAATAGTGCATCTTACAGTGCAACTGTTAAATAACCCGGACAATGAAATTCGCTATAACTGCAGAATCTACCTGTTTGCTTTCTCCCCCATTGTTGCAATAGCCGTTACCGTACTGCTACTCAAATTATTCGGATTCAATAGCTCTTCCGTTATTAGCTTACCTATCGCTACCCTGGTATTTCTCTACCTAATCCTGTTACATACAAACGGTAATCTGTTCTGGCTTACCACCAAGTTCAAAACAGTTTTTGCAGTACTGAGAATGAGTAAGGATGCCTCTGTTGACGCAATTATCAATGAGATTGAAAAAGTAAGAATTCAGGAGGCGCTCAAATTAACCAATGGTCAGCAAAAAACAGCTGCAGACATCCTCGGTATACCCCCCTCAACCTTGAACAAGCGAATAACAAAATACAAAATAGATGCTAATAGGTTTAAATTTAACATTTCGCCGAGAACAGTCTAAACTGTTAATCACGTTGAAGTACTTTTGTCTCAAAAACCGGAGCAGGTAGTAGCGTAATTACAAAATTAAAACTGGGGTGTAAGCCTTCATCAGATTAGAGCCAACTCTTCGTTAGACTATTTTTCCTCCATCCGCTATTAAATTCACCGATAAAAACAGTGATACCCGCGAATTCAATAAAAGTGATTAGGTAAACTCGACGGCAACTATCTGTCATCTAGCGAATATAACTGAAGTTTTGTAGAGTTATTTACCAGCAAGGATAGCTGTACAAGGTTACAGGGACGTAGCCAACTTTAAGTTGCACAGGGTCGACCACGAGATCGCCCCTGTGCCTTGCCCCGTTGTTTGCCAATAACCAGAAGTGCAATGACGTTAGTACCCTAACTTTTGCTAGCAGGCAGTCATGAACTGATCCATGCGCAATTCCTCCGGCCACCTTTATCCTGCCGACATTTCTTTCCTGTTTTGCTCCTTGATACCTATACCGTGATTTTCTACTGCTGATTAACAAAGTCGGCTGCAACTCTGCCGATATATTTTCCATAAGGATCAGCTGCCACGTAATAGCTGGCATAAAATAAGCCCGAATCCATAACCTATAAAAAGAACGCCATTCGTGAGAAAAAATACCTCAGTTTAAACCTCTTAATCAGTATCATATGCAGTTCAACTACAACTGGAAAAAGTTCGTAACATGATAAAATAATTGGACTTTTAGCAAAATTATGTACACTCT
>Ga0114949_10000022_pt1 | contig 52445 bp, 49 predicted proteins | sample N074metaG_FD_83505 | JGI IMG/M metagenome (GOLD analysis project Ga0114949, IMG submission 83505) | Deep subsurface microbial communities from Kermadec Trench to uncover new lineages of life (NeLLi) - N074 metaG | ecosystem: Environmental > Aquatic > Marine > Ocean trench > Sediment | place...
GACAGCTATTTTTCAGACACGCCGTAAACCCATCCATGGGGGCTCGACTGCGGCGTCCCTGCCGCAGACGGTCTCAAAAATAGCTGTCGAAGACTGTGTCCTAACGTGATTTTCAGCTTAAGTTAAGTGCCAGTGAACTCTAACCGCTGTCGCCCGCCGCTGCTACAAGTTATTCCAGAGCGACTCGAACTGGGTGGAGATAACGTCGGTCTTGTCGCGCGCGGCGACTTCGTCCAGCTGCTGAATGTAGCGGAACTCGAACTGGTTATAAGCGGCGGTGGAAGATACCTTCTTGAAGAGTTGTATATAAGACTCCTCTCCCCCCCGTAGCAGGGTTACCTTCTGGCGCTCCTTGAAACCTACCCGTGGGGTGATGATAGTGTTGGGTTGTCCCACAAGTTTGATCTCTGGCAGTAACAGGGCGCGCATCAAATCGCCATCCTCGCCAGTCTTGTGTTGTACGCGGGCGCCGTAGGGGGTGGCGCGGGGACTCAGTAACTCGACGCCCAACAGGGTCGTGTGATCCTTGAGTTGGCTGACCCAGCGAATGACGGCGATACTCCAGGAATTGTTGTCGATCTCCCGCACCGCAATGGCATCGCCAGTCTTGATGTGACTGGGTATGTCGGCGGACCACTCCAGGCAGTAACCACCAGGGCTCACGTTGGCCATGCGCACCGGGAAAACAGGGTGTCGCTCTTTGGTGGCGGTGTCGCCCGTTTGCTTGGCTTCGAGGATATGGAATTCAACGTCCTCCATGCCGACCGGGTCTTCGTCCTCTTCGTCTGGCGAGAAGGCTTTGTCCCAGATTTCTGTCTCGCGCGTGCTCTCTTCACCCATAAAAGGGTTTTTGTCCTGACCAGGGCCCAGTGTTTCGGCTAAATCAGCAGAGAGGAGGTTCTCAAAACTGGTGCCCCCGGATACGTAGTAGTGCGTATTGCTGAGGCCGACAGATATCCAGAGTTTTTCCTGGGCTGGCGCTCTGGCAAAATTGCGCTTGCTCATTACGCCCCAGGCAGAAACGACATGATCCAGCACGTTTGGCGATACCGCCGTATCCTTGTCGAATACGATGGCCTTTTCACCGGTCTCCATGCGCAAATCCTGCAGGTATGTGATCAGCTCGTCAGTGTTAATCACCTGACAACTGGGGCCTGGCACTTCGCTGTAGAGAGAGGTATAAATGGGCGGGTGGTCGCTGGCGAAGTCCAACAGGAACAAGCCATCATTTTCGTTGGCAGGCAACAGCTGAACGTGTGATACCCAATCGCGCAGTCCCTTGTAAACGCCAGCCAGGTCCCGTTGCCGCAACTGGTTAGGCTTGCAACAACCCATTAGCAGCGCACGCATATAGGTATTGGTGATGCTGCCGTCACCGGCTATTGCATCTTCTACAATCTGGCTGGTCAATTTCTGCCGTTCAGCCAGTAGAAACATCTGGTGCAACTCGGTCCAGGCATGAAGTTCTACCGGCTGGTAGAGCTGGTATGACACCAGTAATTTCATGCTGCTGCTGGTAATCGCACGGTGTAGAGACTGGCATACCAGCTTGGCCGGATTGGTGCCGGAAACTGACTGGCGGCGCTGAATGGTCTGAATGCCAACGATGGTATAGGCCGTGGTTACCAACTCATAGAGATTCTGGGCCAGCCTGGCGGCCTTGCGAGGTTCTTCGGGCAAAACGACCGGCTGATTCAGGTAGTACTTGGTGAGGGTGGCGAGTGCGGTATGCAGCGTGGTGCGCAGCGCTTCCATGATGTCAAAGCGGACATTGGGCGCCATATCGACCCGGTTGAGGTCGCTAATGGCACTACGCAGCTGCTGCGCAATCTGCGCAGTATTGGCCATGGGCAGGCCTTCAGCCCAATTTCGCGTCTGATCTGCGGTTAAGCCGAACAGCACAAACTCAGACAAATCCTGCCTGGGTATGCGGAGCTTAATCGGTTCGTTATTACTCATTGTTTCAGCGATTCATTATTAAAAGTGTACGCTCAACCCTAGTGTACCTAAGTATATGTTTTAAATGCAATTGTTTGTTGAGTATGAGGCGGGCGTCGAATGCGCTCTACCCGCCAGCAGAACACACCAGACGGCTACAGTGAAGCACCATTACCGCGTGCTGTCTAGTGCGGTATGATGGTCCCTTTATCCATCGAGCACAGAGAGAACCATGGCCACTTATTCCACCAACGACATACGATCGGGCCTCAAAGTAATGTTGGAGGGAGACCCTTGCAGCGTCATCGATAACGAACTGGTAAAGCCGGGCAAGGGTCAGGCTTTTGCCCGGGTCAAACTGCGTAACCTCAAAACTGGCCGGGTCTGGGAGCGCACCTTCAAATCAGGCGAAACCCTGGAAGCGGCGGATGTTATGGAGCGCAGCCTGGAATTTCTTTATAGCGATGGTGAATTCTGGCACTTCATGGAGCCAGATACGTTTGAGCAATACCAGGCCGATGCCAGCGCTGTCGGCGACGCTGCCAAATGGCTTAATGCACAAGATCGCTGTGAGGTGACTCTCTACAACGATTCTCCGATAGTGGTAACTGCTGCTAATTTTGTAGAGCTGGAAATTGTTGAAACCGACCCGGGTCTGAAAGGCGACACTGCCAGTGGCGGCAGCAAACCGGCGACATTGAGCACGGGAGCGGTAGTGAAGGTGCCGTTGTTTCTGAGCCAGGGCGAAATTGTTCGCATAGACACGCGTACTGGTGAGTACCAGGGTCGGGGCAAATCCTGATTTGAGCCCCGAGCAGGACTGGCGACCGACCGCGGATCCGGCAGCGCTAGAGGCGCGAGCCCGCCTGTTGGCACAAATTCGGGATTTCTTTGCCCGCCGCTCAGTGCTTGAGGTTGAAACACCTCTGCTAAGCGCCAACACCGTTACCGACCCGAATATCGAGCCCATGGCGGTGGACCAGCGCTGGCTACAAACGTCTCCGGAATACGCGATGAAACGGTTGCTGGCGGCAGGCAGTGGACCGATTTACCAATTGTGTAAGGCCTTTCGCGTCGGCGAGGCGGGACCGCGTCACAACCCGGAGTTCAGCCTGCTGGAGTGGTATCGCCCCGATTTTACGCTGCAGCAATTGATGGCAGAAGTCGCCGACCTGGTGGGCTCGCTGTTGCCGCGTGCAGATTGGCTCAGTTTTACCTACCGCGAGCTGTTTCGGAAATTCCTTGATATTGACCCCTTTACCGTTGAGCTCGACGCGCTCAGGGCACTGTCACTGCAACATATCGACCTCAGCTTCGATGAGGCCGATCGCGATGTCTGGCTGGATTTATTACTAACGCACTTAATAGAGCCACAATTGGCCGGACTTGGGGCCGTGTTTGTGCAGGACTACCCGGCCTCCCAGGCAGCACTGGCGCGCCTGCGACAGGACGGGGAAGTGCAGGTCGCCCAGCGCTTTGAGCTCTATATCGATGGCCTGGAACTGGCCAACGGCTACTGCGAACTGACCGATGCCGATGAGCTGGCGCAGCGCTTTGCAAGGGATAACCGGCAATTGCAGGCTAACGGTAGCGCTGCGCGCCCGGTAGACCGGCGTTTGCTGCTGGCCATGCAGGCCGGCTTGCCCGACTGTTCGGGGGTGGCGCTGGGTGTAGATCGCTTGCTGATGTTGCAACTGGGTGCTACGGGGCTTGGGGAGGTGCTGAGTTTTGACTGGCAACGGGCGTAATTTGCTCAGGACTTGAGCACTACTGCGCCGTAGCCCTGCAGAAATTCCGGCGGCAGCCGGCGCGGCTTACCCGAGCTGAGCTCCACACAGGCAAACATCATGCGAGCCCGCAACAGGGTTGCCTGGTCACTGCTGCGTATCACCTGAAAATGGCGCTGCATGGTAAATCGCTGGTCCCAATCGGTAATCCAGGTGGCAACGGCTATGTCATCGCCCAAACGGGATGCCTGTAAGTAATCGAACTCGGAACGGGTGATGACCATGGCGCGATCCAGGCTTTGGTAACAGGGTAGATCCAGGCCGAGTGATTCTGAGTGCGACCAGGCGACCCGCTCACACCACTTTACATAAACCGCGTTGTTGGTGTGCTGCAGCCCGTCGATATCAGCTGCTTCGACCTGAACCTCAATTGAGAAAGGCGAGGGGAAATCCCATTGCATGTTCAGGTGGCCGCGGTTGATTTAACTTCCAGGGGTTTTTGGGCGATCTGCCAGTAACCATAGATCACCGCGATTATTGGGCAGAGGTAGTTGAAAAAGGCAAATGGCGCATAGCTGAGCGTGGCAATACCCAGTGTGGCAGACATATAAGCTCCACAGGTGTTCCAGGGAATCAGCGCCGAGGTCAGCGTGGCTGAATCCTCCAGCGTGCGCGACAGGTTGAGCCGCGACAGGCCGTGTTTTTCAAATTCATCGCGAAACATGGTGCCCGGCAACGCGATGGCAATAAACTGATCGGCAGTAACCAGGTTGGTAGCCACACAGGTGCCTACAGTGGTGGCGACCAGGGAACCGTTGGATTTAACCCGCGCCAGTGCCGCGCCTACCAGGTAACGCAATATACCGACTTTTTCCAGCGTTCCGCCGAAGGCCATGGCACAGAGGATGAGTGAAACGGTGTTGAGCATGCTGACCATGCCGCCCTTGGATAGCAATTCATCCATAAAGGGGTTGGCGGTCTCTGAGCTAAATCCGGCAAACAGGCTGGTCCAGACACCTTTGAACAGCTGCAGAGCATACGGAACATTGTCAGTTGTTCCAGCCAGCTTTAAGACAGCCTGGGGCTGAAACAGCAGGGCGAAGGTCACGCCGATCAGTGAGCTGATTAAAATGGCCGGTAGAGCCGGGGTGCGGCGCCAGGCGAGATACAACATGATAAACAGGGGGGCGAACAGGTGTGGCCCCAAATTAAACTGATCGGACAGGCTGCTACGCAATACCTCTATTTGCTCCGGGGGCGGGGCTTCACCGCCGCCGATGATGAGAAATATCATCAGCGCAATGGTGAAACTTGGCACCGTGGTCCACAACATATGCCGAATATGGTCGAATAAATCCACGCCGGTGGTAGCTGCTGCCAGGTTGGTGGTGTCTGATAATGGCGAAAGCTTGTCGCCAAAATAGGCACCAGAGATAATGGCCCCAGCCGTTATCGCCGGTGACAGGTTGAAACTGGAGGCAATGGCCATGAGGCCAATGCCCATGGTGCCTGCCACGGTCCAGGAGGAGCCGATGCTGATGGCAATAACGGCGCACAGCAGTGCTGAGGCGGCATAAAAAATGCTCGGCGACAGAATCTGTACGCCGTAGTAAATCAAGGCGGGAATAGTGCCAGCCAGGATCCATGCGCCGATCAGCATGCCCACCGACAGGAGTATCATCATCGGACCGATACACATGTTAATGCCCTGGATCAGGCCTAGCTCTATCTCTACCCAGCGCATGTTTAGCTGGAGGCCGACCAGCGCCACCGCACCGGCGCTGAATAACAGGGCTATCTGGTTGGCACCATAGGAGGAGTCGGCGCCATACAGCAGTACCGATAGTGCCAGTAAAGTTACCAGCAGGAGGATCGGAGCAAGAGCCAGCGCTGGCGTTAGTGGTTTGAGTTCTTTGGTCACACAGACTCCGGTTTTTATTATTAATGACAGGAGGCGGATGCAACGGCCTGGTGCACCCCGGCAGACATGGTACCGCTTCGGGCCTTGAAGTACACTTTCCAGTTATTCAGGCCATGCTTTGAGATCAACAGCTTATGGATCGAGATCGGCGCGCACTACTGCTCGGTCTGGGGGCGGTATTCTTCTGGGGCACCGTCGCCACCGCCTTCAAAATTGCGTTGCGATACCTGGATGTCTATCAGCTGCTGATGTACGCCACCCTGGTGTCTGCGCTGTTATTGCTTGCAGTCGTTTTATACCGGCGGCAAGGTGCCCTGTTATTTACCTATCTCAGGGAGACCCCCGGTTATTTTATCGCCGTCGCTCTGTTGAATCCCTGTATTTACTACCAGGTGTTGTTTACCGCCTATGACCTGTTGCCGGCACAACAGGCCCAGACCATCAACTATACCTGGGCCATTACCCTGTCGCTGATGGCGATACCCTTGTTGGGGCAGCGCCTGCACAGCAGCGATATAGTTGCGGCGGTACTGGGGTACTGCGGTGTGCTGATTATCGCCACCCGCGGTGATGTGCTGGGCTTGCACTTTGACAGTGTCAGGGGTGTCGTACTGGCTTTGTTGAGCACGGTGATTTGGGCCTATTACTGGATTATCAGCACTCGCAACCAGCGTGATGCGGCGGTCAGTCTCTGTCTCAATTTTTTGCTGGCCGCGCCGGTTTGTGTACTGATGTGTCACTTGTTCTCTACCCTGGTACTGCCCGACTGGCGTGGTCTGATGGCGGCAACCTACGCGGGCCTGTTCGAGATGGGCCTGACATTTTTGCTGTGGTCCGCGGCCCTTAAATCGGCGCGGCGGGTGGCGCGAGTCAGTAATCTTATTTTCCTGTCACCCTTTATTTCACTGGTCTTTATCCAGACCATTCTTAACGAACCGGTCCATACCGCCACTTTAGTGGGGCTCTGCCTGATCGTACCCGCCGCGCTTTTCCAGCAACTACAGAGACCCCAGGACCAGACCTGATGGCGCAACCGGGTGGCCAGGCAACTGGAACGCTATGAACACTGGCAGGGCGTACTTGATTTGTATGCAACAGCTACCCAACATCCCTGTCGGGAGAGGTGCGTGAGAATTCTGCACAAACGTGGTGAATTCGAAGCAGCGTTGGCCCTGTGCCGTGAAATGGAGGCGCAGCCCTGGTGTGAGGCCGCAGGTGTGCTTTGTCGAGAACAGCCTGGTAAATGGTGTCTTTGGGCTGGCTTTCTGGGAGCAACTCTGGCGCCGTATCCTGTTCGACCCCCAGTTCAACCGGCAGCGCCAGAGTTTGCGAGATTACTACCAGCAAAAATCCCAGCAAGGATTTGAGTTTGCCTACCAATACCCAGGCATGCAGAAGGTCAGCCATGCGCTGGTCCGGGTTATTCGCAGCGAAAATGATACCGGCAGTGCACTGTTAATTGATCCCCGTTGCGGGGAGGCCAGCTACCGAATGTTGCTCCCCAGTTGGTGGGAGTACCAGGATGTGGAATGATGGTCAGCTACCTGAACGGTCGGTCGTGAAGCCATGAATTTGATGCGTGTCATATGTATTGATTGAATACTTCCGGCGTTGTGCATTCATCCGTTGAATGGCAGGTATTTGGCCGATTTGCGAACGGCTGTGGTAAAGTCCGGCGTTGTTTATTGCGCGCCAGGTCAATAATCAAAGCATTCCAATGCTACGCCGCAGCCCTTGAGGCTGCTATGTTAGCTGGCAATAATCATGGCCCCACCGGGATACCCGGTGTGAACTTGACAAACTACACAACAAGGTACGGGTACTGGTATGCAAATAGCGATCCCGCGAGAGACGCACCCTGGTGAGAACCGGGTGCCGATTATTCCCGCTGTAGCCAAAAAGCTGGTCAAACTTGGGGCAGAAGTCATTATTGAATCTGGTATGGGTTTGGGTTCTGGTTTTCAGGACACCGAGTACACCGAGGCAGGTGCGCAGGTTGCCACCGATCGCGCCGGACTGCTCAGCGCTGCAGATATCGTGCTGCGATTACGCAAACCCCCTCTGCAGGAAATATCCCAGCTCAAATCGGGCTGTATCCATATCAGCTACCTGGACCCCTTCAACGAACACGAGTTGGTTAGAGCATTCCAGGCGCAGGGGGTCACGTCCATCAGTATGGAGATGATCCCGCGCACCACACGCAGTCAGAAGATGGACGCCCTCAGTTCCCAGGCCAGCCTGGCAGGTTACGTTATGGTACTGTTGGCCGCCGCAAAGCTGCCGCGCATTTTTCCCATGATGATGACGCCAGCGGGCACACTCAAACCGGCCAAAGTATTTATTATTGGCGCTGGGGTGGCGGGCCTGCAGGCGATTGCCACGGCCAAACGCATGGGCGCCAGGGTCACCGCCTTTGATACCCGTCCGGTAGTGGCAGAGCAGGTAGAGTCACTGGGCGCCAAGTTTCTGGACATTGACCTGGGCGAGACCGGCCAGACAGAGGGTGGATATGCTCTGGAGCTCACGCCGGAACAAATTGCCATTCAACGCCAGGCCCAAAAAGACATTATTGCCGATTCTGACGTGGTGATTACCACGGCGCAGCTGTTTGGGCGCAAACCGCCAGTACTGGTTACCCGGGATATGGTTGAAGGCATGAAACCCGGTTCGGTGATTGTAGACATGGCCGCAGAGACGGGGGGTAACGTCGAGGGCTCTGTGCCCAATGAAACTGTAGAAATTAGTGGCGTGACCGTTATAGGCCAGGGCAATCTTGCCAACGAAGTCTGTGTGGATGCCAGTCAAATGTATGCTGCCAACCTGTTCAGCCTGATCGAAGACAGCTGGGATACGGACGCCAATATCCTCAAAATCGATTTTGAGCATGATATTTTGCCTGGTTGCATCATTACCCACGGGGGTGAAATCACCAACGAAACCATCAAGAACATTCTGGAAGGAGCTGCTTAACATGATACCTACAGAAGTATTTTTAACCTTCATTTTGATGCTCACCATCTTCCTGGGTTTCGAGCTCATCGCCAAAGTGCCGTCAACACTGCACACGCCGCTGATGTCTGGCGCCAACGCCATCTCCGGGATAACCCTGGTTGGGGCGGTGAGCCTGGCCGGCACCGGCCAACAGGACCTGGCCAATTGGCTGGGGGCTGGCGCGGTGGCGCTGGCCACCATTAACGTGGTGGGTGGTTACCTGGTGACCGATCGCATGCTGGCCATGTTCAAGAAGAAGGAGGGCTGAGCGCATGGATACGCTTATTCAATTTGCATACATTGTCTCGGCCGCACTGTTTATTCTTGGCCTGAAGCAACTGGGTTCTCCCGCTACCGCGCGTCGCGGCAATATGATTTCTTCGCTGGGCATGCTTCTTGCCGTTGTTGCTGCGCTGCTGGACCAGAGCATTGTCGACTACCGGTGGATCCTGATCGGTATTGCCGTGGGTGGTGTGATAGGTGCGACCGTTGCGCGCATGGTGGAGATGACCTCCATGCCGGAAATGGTAGCCCTGTTTAACGGTTTTGGTGGTATGGCCAGTCTGCTGGTGGGCTGGGCAGCCATTGGTGACGGTGCCAGTATTTTCACCCTGGTTACGATTGTCCTGTCGATACTTATTGGTGGCCTGACCTTCACCGGCAGCCTCATAGCCTACGGCAAACTGAGTGAAACTATTGGCAGTGGCGCGGTGTTATTTCGTGGCCAGCAGATAGTTAACAGCTTGATTGTTATGGGAATTCTCTACGGTGCATCCATGTTCGTGGTGGAGCCTGGCAATGTTCAGTGGTTATACCTGGTGATAGCTCTGTCGCTGGTGTTCGGGGTCATGGTGGTTATCCCCATTGGTGGTGCGGATATGCCGGTGGTGATCTCATTGTTGAACAGTTACTCCGGCCTGGCCGCCTGTGCGGCGGGGTTTGCCATCAACAACAATATCCTCATTGTGGCCGGTTCGCTGGTCGGTGCCAGCGGCATTATCCTCACGCGGATCATGTGTAAGGCAATGAACCGCTCATTGACCAATGTGTTGTTCTCAGGCTTTGGCTCGGTGAGTACGGATACCACTAGGGTTGAGGGAGAGGTCAAGCCGATTAGTGTTGAGGATGCCTACTACGTGCTGGAGGCTGCGACCAGTGTTGCCATCGTGCCTGGCTACGGCATGGCAGTTGCGCAGGCGCAGCATGTGGTCAAAGAGTTAGGGGAGTTGTTGGAGAAGAACGGTTGTGAAGTCAATTACGGTATTCACCCGGTGGCCGGACGTATGCCCGGCCATATGAATGTGCTGCTGGCCGAAGCAGACGTTCCCTATGACCAGTTGTTGGAGATGGACGAAATCAACCCGCGCATGGAAACTATCGATGTGGCGATTGTTATCGGTGCCAACGACGTGGTTAACCCAGCGGCTCGTGAATCCGAGACCAGCCCTATTTACGGCATGCCAATAATCAACGTGGATCAGGCACGCACCGTATTCGTCCTCAAACGTTCCATGGCGTCCGGTTTTGCAGGTATCGAAAACCCGCTGTTTTACAAGGACAATACCCGCATGTTGTTTGGTGATGCCAAAGAGTCTATTGGTGGGCTGGTACGTGAGTTTGGTTGAGGCCTGACCCCTATTCTTGTTCTGGGTCAATGTTCCGGCGCCCGATAGCGGGGAACATGTAAAGCTACGAAAAGTCAGGAGAAAGGATATGGCCACTTCACAGCCGCGCGCCTACAGCAAAAAATCCTGGGAGGCGGTATCCAAGACAATGTCTGCCCAGAAGCGTAGCAAGCACCCGGTGTTGGCTACCTTGCACGCCGAGCACCGCTACATGGCAACCCTGCTCAAGCTGGCCGATGAACAACTGCAGTCCCTGCTCGATGGCGACGAGAGTATCGATTCGCGGGTGCTCTACGAATCACTGCACTACATGACCCATTATCCCGATGCCTTCCATCATCCACGCGAAGATATGGTTTACCAGCGCGCCGGTGAACTGGACGCAAACATTGCTGACGACGTAGATACCCTGCAACGGGAGCATGATTATCTAGCAGACCTGGGTGCAAAAACCCTGCAAAAGGTGGTGAGTTGGCAAAATGGAGAAATACCCCTGGAGGAGGCCATCGTACCTGCGCGGGAATACATTGATGCGCTTTTTGGCCATATGAATGCCGAGGAAAAACTGGTATTTCCACAAATTGAAAAATTGCTCAGTGAAGATGACTGGCGCGATCTGGAACAGGAAGACCTGCTCACACCGGTGGCAGACCCGATTTTTGGTCCCAAGGTTGGCAGGGAGTATCGCAATATTGCCCGTAAAGCCAGACGGGCTCTGCGGCGCGGTGTTGAGGACGTAGCACTGGTCGAGTGGGTTGGGTTTGAAGCGGTACTGGAAGGCCTGGAAGTGCTGTCTATGGCGGTAGACAGTAGTCGTGGCGCGGCTCGGGAACACTTTGAAGCAGCCCTGGAAGAAACCGGTGATCTGATAGATTCGCGGGCGGGCAATGGTGGTCTGTTATTGCTGCCCTGGCACTGTGCCAAAAATAACGGCAAGCGCTATGTAAACTTTTTGCGGGATATTGGTGATATTTCCAGGGATACTTTTTCTGACTTGAGTGAGTTGGGTAAGGGTACGCGGGAGAGATTGCAATTGATCCGGGAACCGGCTCCGTCGGATTCGAGACACTAGCCAGCGCTCAGGCGACGTCTTCTTCCCGAAATTGCAGGCTGGCCAGGCGCTGGTAGAGCGGACTGCTTTTTAACAGGCTCTGGTGTGTACCGTATGCAACCAGCCTGCCCTGGTCCATAACGGCAATCTGGTCGGCGTGAAGAATGGTGCTAAGTCGGTGTGCAATGATAATCGTGGTGCGGTTCTGCATCAGTTCCTGCAAGGCCAATTGCACTTGGTATTCGCTTTCTGCATCCAGGGCGCTGGTTGCCTCGTCCAGCAATAGAATGGCGGGGTCCTTGAGAATGGCCCGGGCGATGGCAATGCGTTGTTTCTGACCGCCCGACAGGCGCGCTCCCTTTTCACCCAGGTGTGTCTCGTAACCCTGTGGCAATCGGCTGATAAACTCATGGGCGTGCGCCGCCCTGGCCGCGGCAATGATTTCTGCCTGTGTGGCATCGAGTTTGCCATAGCCTATATTGTAGGCAACGTTGGCCGTAAACAAGGCTGGCGCCTGCGGAACCACCGCCATTTGCCGGCGCAGATCGTGGGTGGGGAGTAGCCGTATGTCGCAGTCATCGAGTAAAATTCGTCCCTGTTGTGGATCGTAAAAGCGCTGCAGCAATTCAAAAACAGTAGATTTGCCAGCTCCAGAGGGTCCGACCAGGGCGAGACTGCGACCGGGCTGGACGGTTAAATCCAGTTGCTGTAGCGCCGGGGTGTCTGGTCGGGTGGGATAGCAGAAAGTAACGGCCTCCATACGCAGCGATGGTCTGGCTGCAATGGTGGGGGTGGTTACTGTAGTCGGCTCGCGTATCTCACTTTTCTCATGCAGCAGTTCCAGTAGTCGATCGGTGGCTCCGGCGGCGCGTTGTAATTCTCCCCACACCTCCGATAGCGTAGCCACGGCGGTGCCGACCATTACCGCATAGAAGACAAATGCGCCCAACTCTCCGCCCGTCATTTTGCCACTCACTACATCGTGACCACCGGACCAGATCATCGCCGAGATACCGCCAAAAACCAGCAAAATCACCACGGCAATAAGCAGGGCACGCTGTCGAATACGGCGGCGGGCGATAAGGAATGCGCGTTCTACCTCTCTGGAAAATGCCGCTTTTTCAAAGCTCTCCCGGGTGTAACTTTGAACGGTTTTAATATGCTGGATAACCTCGCCAGCGTAGCTGCCTACATGGGCGATGGAATCCTGACTTTCGTTCGACAACGCACGTACCCTGCGCCCATACAACAGAATGGGCATGAGCACCAGGGGCACGGCAGTCAAAACAATGAGGGTGAGCTTTAGATTAGTGATCACCAGTAACACCAGGGCGCCCACCAGTGTCAGGCAGGATCGCATCGCCATGGAAAGGGAGGAGCCAATGATGGTTTGCAGCAGCGTGGTGTCAGTGGTCAGCCGTGACATGATCTCGCCGCTGGAATTTGATTCAAAGAAGCTGGGGTGAAGCTCGATTACATTGGCAAAAACTGCATCGCGAATGTCCGCACTGATGCGTTCGCCCAGCCAGGATACCAGGTAGAAGCGAACGAAGGTGCCGAAGGCCATGAGCAGGCTGAGAATAAATATCAGTACCACCGCCTGGTTGAGTTGGTCCGCGGAGCCGCTGGCAAAGCCGTCATCGATGAGTATTCTTACACCTTGTCCGATTGACAGCGTGACGCCAGCCGTAAACACTAGTGCACAGGCGGCGGCAAACAATGTGCCGCGGTAGGGGCGCATGAACTGGAGTAGTTGTAGAAGGGTGGAGAGGCTGGCAGAACGAGAAGTCATAGCGCGACAGGGTAGCAGCTTTTTATAATGATCCCCATGACCGCAAGAGATCAGGCACCGGGCCGTTGGCGAAACTCGCGAATCATCGTTGATCCGCAGGATTTCTTTCGAGCCCTGCTGGCAGCCATAGAGGGTGCCCGCGAGAGTGTGCTACTGGAGTCGTACATATTTCACCTGGACCCATTGGGAGAAAGTTTCATCCAGGCACTGGCGGCCGCTGCAGCTCGTGGCGTCCGTGTTCGCGTGTTGGTAGATGGCGTGGGTTCTTCAGCCAGTTGTGCGCAGCTTGCTGAAAGGCTGTTTGAGCAGGACGTCGCTGTGCAGATCTATCACCCTCTCCCCTGGCTGACCCGGGGCTATCGCTGGTCGCGACAGCGCGGTGGTTGGCTGTACAAGTTTATGGTCTTCCTGCTCAATATTAACCGGCGCAATCATCGCAAGCTTTGCATTGTCGATGGTCAGACAGCCTGGGTAGGAAGCTTCAATATCAGTATGGATCACCTGTCCAGGGCGGACGGTGGCAAGGGCTGGCGCGATTACGCGGTGCAGTTGCAGGGCCGGGATATCGCCTCCCTGGTCAAGGGCTTTGACCGGCTCTGGGCAGCGCAGGGGCCGAGGTTTCACCGTGGCTTTATTGCGCGCTACCTCAGCAACAGGGGTAGTCGGGCCCGGCGCCTGAAAAATCGATTTTTGGTGCGCCAGGTCAGTCGCTGCCAGCAACGGGCCTGGCTAGTCAGTGCCTACTTCGCCCCCACGGCTAGTTTGCGACGAGCGCTGCTGCGCGCCTGTAAGAACGGCAGCGATGTTTGCGTGCTGTTACCGGAGTTTTCTGATGTAGCCATGTTTCCTGGCTTGAGCAGCCACTATTATCGTGAATTGCTGCGGGCCGGCGCCCGTATTTTCCTTTACCAGGCGGGCATTCTTCACGCCAAGGCGTTGCTGGTAGATGATCTTGCTATTATCGGCAGCAGCAACTGGAACTATCGCAGCAGCCTGCACGACCTGGAACTGGATGTCATCATCGCCGATAAGGAGACGCAAAGAGCACTGGAATCAGTGGTAAAAAATGATTTCCAGCACGGCCGGGAGCTGCTGCTGGAAGAAACGCCCAACCCCAGCCTCGTATCCTGGTTGTGGTACTTGCTGCGCTACTGGATGTAATTTGAAAGCCAGGCACCTGCAGGTTTGTTCCTATAACATCCACAAAGGCTTTGGAGCGGGCAACCGCCGGTTTCTTTTGGAGGACATGCGCACGGCGATTCGCAGTGCCGATGCGGATATTTGTTTCCTGCAGGAAGTAGTCGGTCACCGGCTCGGCTACCGGCACGACAGTACTGAAAGCCAGTTTGAATTTCTCGCCGATAGCATCTGGACGCATACCGCCTATGGCAAGAACGCCATCGTTGATGATGGGCATCACGGCAACGCCATCCTCAGCAAATACCCGTTTACCCACTGGGAGAACAGGGATGTCAGCCGCTGGCGGTTTTCTTCCCGTGGGCTGCTGCTAGGGCGGCTGGAGATTGGCGTCAACCTTATCTGTGCACACCTGGGTCTGCTAGCCAGTGAGCGCCGCTACCAGGTGGCACAACTGGAAAAACTGATTACTGAGCGCTGTGATCCTGATGAGCCAATTATTGTGGCCGGTGACTTTAACGACTGGCGTATGCAGCTTGACAAAGTCCTGCGCGAAAAACTCGGCTTTGCGGAGGTCATTGCCGAGCAAAGTGGGCGGCCCGCCCGCAGCTTCCCGGCGATCTTGCCTTTATTGCGCATGGATAGAATTTATTATCGGGGCCTGCAGTTGGAAGAGGCCAGGTTGATGCGCGGTGGAGTTTGGAGCCGCCTTTCAGACCACGTAGCGCTTACGGCGAGTTTTCGTCTTGGGGAGTAATTATCCTGCCGAAAATCACACCTATTTCGAACAAAATCCACATGGGTATTGCCAACAAGGCCTGGGAAATGATATCCGGCGGGGTTAGTAACATGCCCAGGATAAAGCAGCCAACGATGATGTAAGGGCGTTTATTTGCCAGTTCGTCAGCCGTGATAATGCCAACCCGGATCACAATGACGGCGGCGATGGGTATTTCGAAGGCCAGGCCAAAGGCAAAGAATAATTTCAGCACAAAATCCAGGTAGCGATTGATGTCCGTCATGATGGTGACATCGGTGGGTCCCACGCTGGTAAAAAAGCCAAACACCAACGGAAAAACCACGTAGTAGGCAAATGCAGCGCCAGCGTAAAAGAGCAGTACACTGGATGCCAGCAGGGGAAATGCCAGCCGCTTTTCGTGTTTGTACATGCCTGGCGCCACAAAGCTCCACAGCTGAAATAATACGTAGGGCATGGCCAGGAACATAGCAACGAACAGGGTGAGTTTGAACGGCGTCAAAAAGGGTGAGGCCACATCAGTGGCGATCATGGTCGCGCCTTCGGGGAGAATTTCCCGCAGCGGTTCCGATACAAAACTGTATATATCGTTGGCGAAGGCAATCAGGGCACAAAAAATTATCAGCACCGCCAAGATGCTGCGCAACAGGCGATCACGCAATTCAGACAGGTGTGCGACCAGTGGCTGGGCGCGATCTTCTGTTTCGGTCTCAGCAGTCATGATTTGTCGGAATCTGTGGATGAGGATGCGGCCGGGTCTATGCTGACATCGCCGATTTCCTGGGCAGCGTCCAGGCCAGAGCGCAGGTCCTGCTCGGCCTGCTGGAGGCTTTCCATGACCGCATCATTGTGCAGGTCCTGTTTGATCTCATCGATCTTCATTTCGCGTTCAATGTCGGCGCGAATAGTGTTAAAGCTGCGGCGAATTTTACCCAGCCACAGGCTGGTCGTGCGTATCGCACCCGGTAGACGCTCTGGCCCCAGCACGAGTAAGCCAACGATGCTGACCAGAATCATTTCGGCAAAACCGATATCGAACATGTGATGCCTGCTAGCTCTTACTTGTTATCTTCTGCCTGTTTATCAGGCTGTTCCGCATTTTCATCCGATTCCTGATCTGACTCGGCTTTGTCGTCCTCGGGGCTCATGGTGCTGCGAAACCCCTTCACGGCCGCGCCCAGGTCACTGCCCAGCGTGCGCAGGCGCTTGGTGCCGAAAAGCATTACCACGATTGCCAGGATAATCAATAATTGCCAAACACTGATGCCACCGATACCCATAGTTTTCTCCTTATCTTGTGTGCGTTAGTTTACTCGGGATGCGTAGACCGGGCTGCCTTTTCTTCCAGCCCTGAAAGAGCAAAGCGCCGTTTCAGCTCAGTTAACACTTGCTCACTGTCCAGGCCCAGGTGTGAAAGCATGACCATACTGTGAAACCACAGGTCTGCAGTCTCATAGACCAGGTGCTCCAGGCCCTTTTCGCCCTCCACCTCTTTGGCAGCCAGAATGGTCTCGATGCATTCCTCGCCGAGTTTCTCCAGTATTTTGTTTAACCCCGCCCGATGCAAGCTGGCCACATAAGAGGTTTCCGGGTCGGCGTCGCGGCGCTGGATCAGCACCTGCTCCAACTCCTGTAGCACCGTGCTCATGAGTCCTCTCCGTAGATCTCAGCTGGATCTTTGATCACGGGTTCGCTGAGCTGCCATTCATTGTTTGCCAGTTTGTACATAAAGCAATGGCGGCGGCCGGTGTGACAGGCGATGCCGCCACGCTGTTCAACCTGCATCAGGACAGTGTCGCAATCGCAGTCCAGGCGTATTTCCTTGAGTTGTTGTATATGGCCAGAGCTTTCACCCTTGCGCCAGAGCGACTGCCGCGAGCGCGACCAGTACACCGCATGGCCTTCCTGTAGCGTACAGGCCAGTGCTTCGCGATTCATCCAGGCCAGCATCAGAACTTCGCCACTGGCACTGTCCTGGGCGATAGCGGGCACCAACCCGTTTGAATTCCACTGGACCTGGTCCAGCAGTTGTGTGTTTGATGTCATAGGATCCTGCTCACAACGACCGGCAATTATCGCATATGCGCTCAGGGCTGTTAATACCGCTCAGGGCTGTTTTACCCCGCTCAGGGCTGTTTTACCCGCTCAGGGCTGTTTACGCGGCCAGAGCAGGTAAAAACCCACTATCAGCAGCCCCCAGCTTGATAGTGGCCACTGAGTTAGCTGCTCCAGGCCGTCTGGAAAGGCAGTTGCCGCCGCGCCACCAAATACCAGTAGTGCCACAACCAGGCGCTTGCGCTGGCTCTCCTCACGTTGCACCTGGCCTTGCAGGGTATCCAGACGTTGTTGTTGCCGCAGAGTCTGGGCCTCGAGTTCCTTGGCGTGCTGCAGATTGTCAAGCAGGGCCTCCGGCAGGCGTGGTAATTGTTCCAGCCATGAGGGCGCGCTGCGCCGCAGGCGATCCAGCAATGCTTGCGGTGAGTAGCGCTGCTCTACCCATTTTTCCAAATAGGGTTGGGCGGTGGTCCACAGGTCCAGTTGTGGATAGAGCTGACGACCCAGACCCTCAATATTGAGCAGTGTTTTTTGCAATAGCACCAGCGAGGGCTGCACTTCCATATTGAAGCGGCGCGCTGTCTGGAACAGGTAAACCAGCAACTGCCCAAAGGAAATCTCGGCAATGGGTTTTTCAAATACCGGCTCACATACTGTTCTCAATGCGGATTCAAAATCCTGCACGCGTGTGCCCGGTGGTACCCAGCCACACTCCACGTGGAGTTGCGCGCACTCGCGGTAATTGCGCTGAAAAATGGCCAGCAGGTTGCGCGCCAGATAGTACTGGTCGAAATCGCTGAGCGTGCCAATGATGGCGCAATCGATACCTATATAGGAGGGGTTAGCCGGGTCGGATATGTCGACGAATATGTTGCCCGGGTGCATGTCGGCGTGGAAGAAGCTGTCACGAAATACCTGCGTGAAGAATATCTCCACACCTCGTTCCGCCAGTTTTTTCAGATCCGTGCCGTGCTCGACCATGGTAGCAACATCGGTGACGGGAATGCCGTGTATGCGTTCCATGACAAAAACATTGCGGACCGTGAATTTCCAATATACCTCCGGTACATAAAGCAAATTGCTGTCTGCAAAGTTGCGCCGTAACTGCGAGGTGTTGGCAGCTTCGCGCTGCAGGTCCAGTTCGTCGAGAATAGTGACCTGGTAATCGGCAACCACCTCCATGGGCCGCAGGCGCCGACCGTCGGTTGAATAGCGTTGCACCAGGCGGGCAAGGGTGAAGAGCAGGGCCATATCCTGCCGGATAATCGGTTCGATGCCCGGGCGTAATACTTTCACGACTACCTGTTCGCCGGTCTTTAGCTGCGCGGTGTGGACTTGTGCCACTGAAGCAGAAGCCATCGGTGTGGCATTAAACTCTGCAAACAGGTCCTCAATGCCGGCACCCAGCGATTGCTCGATAATGGCGATGGCTTCCGCCTCTTCAAAGGGCGGTACATCGTCCTGTAGCTTGGCCAACTCCGTGGCAATATCGGCGGGTAGCAGGTCGGGTCGGGTGGAGAGCATCTGCCCAAATTTTATGAATACGGGTCCCAGCTCTTCCAGCGCCATGCGCAGGCGCTTGCCGCGACTGCTTGCTCCGACCGGCAGTAGGCGCCAGGGTCCCATTTTCAGCAATAGCCGAGGAGTGGTTGGCAGCATTTCCAGGTCTACAAAAGTGTCCAGCCGGTAGCGTGCGAACACCTGGAAAATTTTGCTGAGGCGAGTGAGTCTGGACATAATGGAAGTTTAATCCGGATTTACTCGCGCGGCGAGTCCAGTTGTTTGGCCAGTTTACGCATGCGGGCCTGCAGGCGCTCAACCCTTTGGCTGAGATGTGCCACGTCTTGATAAAAATCTTCGACTTCCTGCCGGGGGGGCGCAAGGCGCGCCTCCTCGTGAATAAACTCTTCCACCTGGCGAGCCAGGCTGGAAGATGCCTGTTGTCCCCAACCGAACAGGCCGCGCAGACCCTGTGCCAACTGGTGTCCGACTACATCTCCCAGGGTATTTACCAGCGGTGCTTCCCAGTCCATATCCAGGTTGGAGATAATCCCCTGCAGTTCGATAAGGGGCGCGCTGTCCCCCTGCAGTTCAAGATTGCCATTGATCAGCGCCGCAGTTGGGTCCTTGGCGGTGGCCAGGTTGGCAAAATCAGAGGCCTTGCCACTAATGGAGGTACTTATTTCGCCATCCCAGTATCCCATCAGTTTGAGACCGTGAGCATCGGGCAGCAGGAATATCTCCAGGTCCGGGTTGAGGCAGTGGAATCCAAAAACCTCACCGCGCAGTTGCGCCAGTTTAGTTTGGCTGGCTGGATCCAGCTCAAGCGCCCGGTTCACAGCGGTTTCCAGGGCGGCAACTGCTGCCGTGTGCAGGGTTGGGCTAATTGCCGTCATGTCAGGGTTTCACGCCGCGGTGCAAGGCGACTACGCCCCCGGTCATATTGAAATACTCACAGCGTGCGAAGCCTGCTAATTCCATCATTTCCTTGAGGGTTTCCTGATCCGGGTGCATGCGGATAGACTCGGCCAGGTACTGGTAACTATCACTATCCCCGGTCACCAGCTTGCCGAGCAAGGGCAATATTTTAAAGGAGTAAGTGTCGTAGGCGCGGCTGAGAATTTTGTTGCCGGGCTTGGAAAACTCCAGTATCAACAATCTGCCGCCGGGCTTGAGGACCCTGAGCATGGAGCCCAGGGCAGCGTCCTTATCGGTTACATTGCGCAGCCCGAAAGCGATGCTTACCACGTCAAAGTGATTGTCCGGAAAGGGAAGACTCTCTGCATTTGCCTGCACATATTCGATATTACCGTGGTAACCGCTATCAATCAGTTTGTCGCGACCCACCTTGAGCATGGAATCGTTGATATCAGCGAGAATGACTTCACCCTCGCTGCCCACCAGTTCGGAAAATCGGGCGGTCAGATCGCCGGTGCCACCGGCGATGTCCAGCACCCGGTGACCGGGCCGCACCGCGCTGACCTCTATGGTAAAGCGCTTCCATACCCGGTGAACGCCTGCCGACATCAGGTCATTCATCAGGTCGTAGCGATCGGCGACGGAATGGAAAACATTAGCCACCAGGTTAGCCTTGTCCCTGGTTTCTACATTCTGGTAGCCAAAGTGAGTTTTGTTGTCTTCTTTCATAAATGTGTTACCGGCACCTGTGCTGTCATTGTAGCCTTACAGGCCAATTCTCACGACCTGTACGTCCGGGTCTCGGCTGGCACCTGCATCGTGCAGGGTTTGTAGGTAGTTTTCCCACCGGCCCTCCTGTGTATCGCAAAGTTCCTGCAGGTACACCCAACTGTAAATACCTGTATCGTGGCCGTCGTCGAATACCAGTTGCAGGGCATAATTGCCGACGGGTTTGATCGACGTGATTTTTACGTTCTTCTTGCCGACCTGTAAAACTTCCTGACCGGGGCCGTGACCGCGAACTTCTGCCGAGGGTGAATACACACGCAAAAACTCGCAGCTCAGTTCACAGCTGCCGCCATCGGCGTACACCAACTCCAGCCTGGCGGATTTCTTATGCAGGTTTATCTCTACCGGGATACTCATGTCTCAGAGTATATACCGGGACAGGTCTTCATCCTGACTCAGTTCTTCCAGTTGGTCGTCCACGTAGCTCGCATCAATAGTGAGCGTGGCGTTTTGCAGGCTACTATCGGCCGCGCTGAACGAGGCATCCTCCAGCAGGCGTTCCATCACCGTATGTAAGCGGCGAGCGCCAATATTCTCCGTGCGCTCATTAACCTGCCAGGCGATCTCTGCGATGCGGGCTATTCCGTCTTCAGTAAAGCTTACCTGCAAGCCTTCGGTAGCCAACAGCGCCTGGTACTGTTCGGTAAGCGAAGCGTCGGGCTCGCGCAGGATGCGTTGAAAATCTTGCGCGCTCAATGCCGACAGTTCTACGCGGATTGGCAGGCGGCCCTGTAGCTCGGGGATAAGATCAGAGGGCTTGGAAAAATGAAACGCGCCCGAGGCCACGAAAAGAATATGGTCGGTTTTTAACATGCCGTACTTGGTACTGACTGTACAGCCTTCTATAAGAGGCAACAGGTCGCGCTGCACCCCTTCCCGGGAGACATCGGTGCCGCCCGTTTCGCCGCGCCTGGCAACCTTGTCCAGTTCATCAATGAACACAATGCCGGTCTGCTCTGCATTGTTGACGGCACGTTGCCTGAGATCGTCTTCATTGACCAGCTTGGCAGCTTCTTCATCGCGCAACTGCTCGAAGGCGGATTTCACAGACATCTTGCTGGTTTTGGTTTGTTGACTGGACAAATTGGAAAACATGCCCTGCAATTGATTGGTCATCTCCTCCATGCCTGGCGGCGCCATGATCTCAACACCTATCGGGCTGCTGCTCAGCTCGATCTCGATCTCGCGCTCATCGAGTTCGCCCTCGCGTAATTTTTTGCGCAATAGCTGGCGTGCAGACGATTCTGTGTCTGGCCCTGCCTGGCGGGCGGGTGTTAGCAGCACATCAAGAATACGCTCTTCGGCTGCATCTTCGGCGCGAAAGCGGACTTTCTCCATTTCCTGCTCACGCAGCATTTTGATGGACACGTCCACCAGGTCTCGGATAATCGATTCAACATCGCGGCCCACGTAACCAACCTCGGTAAACTTGGTTGCCTCTACCTTGATAAAGGGGGCGTTAGCCAATTTTGCGAGGCGGCGGGCAATCTCGGTTTTGCCGACGCCGGTGGGGCCGATCATGAGAATGTTCTTGGGGGTAATTTCATCGCGCAGTTCGCCACTGAGTTGCATGCGACGCCAGCGGTTGCGCAGCGCAATAGCCACCGCGCGCTTGGCCTGGTCCTGGCCAATAATGTGCTTGTCCAATTCGTGTACGATTTCTCGCGGGGTCATGTTTGACATATTAGTCCTGCGTACAATCCAGTACTTCAATGGTGCGATTGTGGTTGGTGTAGATACAAATATCGGCGGCGATACCCAGACCTCTCTCGACGATTTCCTGGGCGGATAAGTCGGTGTTGTCCAGTAAGGCCCGCGCCGCGGATTGGGCAAAGGGACCACCGGAACCAATAGCGATGAGGTTGTCCTCTGGCTCGATAACGTCGCCATTGCCAGTGATTATCAGGGAGGTTTCGCGATCCGCCACAGCTAACAGGGCCTCCAGTCGCCGTAGTGAACGTTCGGTGCGCCAGGCCTTGGCAAGCTCTACGGCCGCGCGGGTAAGATGCCCCTGGTGCTTTTCCAGTTGGGCTTCGAATAGTTCAAACAGGGTAAAAGCATCGGCAGTGCCGCCGGCGAAGCCAGCCAATACCTTGTCGTGATGAAGGCGGCGCACCTTGCGGGCATTGCCCTTCATGATGGTATCGCCCAGCGAGACCTGGCCGTCACCGCCTATAACGACGCTATTGCCGCGTCGTACAGATAGTATGGTTGTTCCCCGGTATTGTTCCACATGCTTCTCCTTCCAGACCATACAGTTATGGGGCTGGTGCGGGCAAAATCAAGCCCCTTAACCCCGTTTGGGAGGGCGTTTTAACAGTAGCGTATCAATGCCTTGCTGCGCCGCGAGGCTGCGCGCCTTGGCCAGTTTTGAGCGGGATTCAAAGGGGCCTATATAAACGCGGAACCAGCGGTCCTTGTCGCCACTGGTTTCCTCCACCTGGGCATCCAGGCCCAGAAAAATCAATTCACCACGGCGCCGGTCGGCGTCCTCTTCCTGTTTGAAGGAACCAGCCTGCAACAAAAACTGATAACTGGATGTACTGCTTCTGGCGGTGGCGATGCTGGCTGGATCTACTTCTACTTCTACTTTCTGTGCTGGCAGCAGGGTATAAAAATCAAAGCGTGGGCCGCTGGCAGTGCTGTCGGTAGCCGGGCGTGGTGAGGCCGGGTCCGACGCGGCTTGCAGGGCGGCGGTATCGGGTCGCTGGGTTGCCAGCCAGGCCAGCCCACAGATGAACACGCCACACAGTAAACCGGCACTAAACCAGAGCCCGGCTGAGGGCGCAGCGGATTTGCGTGCTTTTGCCTGAGTGCGTTTATTGCCCGCCCTTTTCCGTTTGTTGCCGGAGCCGTTACGATTATTGCTGGCAAAGTCCTGGGTCACGGCTACATCGTCTCCGGAGCCGATACGCCCAGTAGCGCCAGGCCGTTGGCGATGACCTGTCGCACAGCTTCACACAATGCCAGTCTGGCGTCACGCAGTGCGGGCTCATCGACCAGTACCTTGTTGGAGTTGTACCAGCTGTGAAAATCTCCGGCCAGATCCTTCAGGTAGTTGGCGATTGTATGTGGTTCCAATTTGTCTGCAGCCTGTGATACCAGTTCCGGGAAGCGGTCCAGCCGCCGCAATAAGGCTTTTTCGGAATCGGCCGTCAGCATATCCAGAGTGGTGATCCCTGTATCAACTGTCCAGCTAAGACCCCGCTCCTGCAGTTTACGCATCACGCTGCAAACGCGGGCGTGGGCGTACTGGATGTAGTAGACCGGATTGTCACTGGATTGGGCCAGGGCCAGATCGATATCAAAGGTCAACTGTGAGCTGGGTGCCCTGGCGGCCAGGAAATAGCGTGTGGCATCGCGACCCACCTCGTCAATCAGGTCACGCAGGGTGACATAATTGCCAGCTCGTTTGGATAATTTAACCTCTGCACCGTCGCGTACTACTGTCACCATCTGGTGCAGTACATACTCAGGCCAACCCTGGGGTATGCCAATATCCAGCGCCTGCAGGCCAGCGCGTACCCGGGTAACTGTACTGTGGTGGTCTGCACCCTGTTCATTAATGACCCGGCCGAAACCGCGTTGCCATTTGTTGTTATGGTAGGCGACATCTGGCAGGAAGTAGGTATAACCCCCGTCACTTTTGCGCATTACACGGTCTTTGTCGTCGCCAAAATCAGTGGTGCGCAACCACAGGGCGCCACCCTCTTCGTAGGTGTGACCTGCCTCAATGAGGGCCTTCACGGTGGCTTCTACCGCGCCGGAATTGTACAGCGAGGACTCGAGGAAATAGACATCAAAATCAACTCCGAAGGCCTGCAGGTCAAGGTCCTGTTCGCGGCGCAGGTAGGCTACGGCAAACTGGCGAATGGAGTCGGTGTCCTCAGCATCGCCGGTGCCGACCACGTGTTGGTCCTCGGCATCCACGCTGGCACCCTGCAAATAATCGACCGCCACATCCTTAATATAATCGCCCCGGTAGCCGTCTTCAGGCCAACCGGTGTCCCCCGGCTCAATGCCGCGACAACGGCATTGCACTGAACTGGCCAGGTTGTTGATCTGGGCCCCCGCATCGTTGTAGTAAAACTCTCGTGAAACCTCCCAACCGCAGGCCTGCAGCAGTCGGGCAATGCAGTCTCCCACTGCGGCCCCACGACCATGTCCAATATGCAGAGGACCGGTAGGATTGGCGGAGACGAATTCTACCTGTACCTTGCGACCCTGCCCCTGTGTATGGGTGCCGAAAGCCGCTCCCTGCTCCAGGATCTGCTTTATAACCGCGCTGTTACTGGCCTCGCTCAAGTAAAAGTTTATAAAGCCCGGCCCGGCTATTTCAGTTTTACTGACCCGGTCTGAAGCCGGCAGGGCATTACAGATTAATTCCGCCAACTGTCGCGGTGGCATATCAGCCGCCTTGGCAAGGGTCAGCGCTATATTGCTGGCAAGGTCGCCGTGCTCCTTGTCGCGGGTGCGATCAATCTGGATGCGTGGCGCAATATCATTGCTCAATTGGCCTGCCTGTACCAGGGCATTCAGGGCCTCTGTAATGAGCTCGCTGAGATGTTGCTTCATTATGAATAGTCGGGAATTATTGCGGCCGGCTATTATCGCTGTATCGCCGGGTAAAGGCTAGGGGGACGGGCTTAAGTCCGTCCCCACATTTGGGGTCAGATCCGGATCTGACCCCAACTCTACAAATCTATGGACTCAGACCCTACATGGTGTCTAGAGGATCCACGTCCAGCGACCAACGCAGGCGCTTGCCGGCGGGCAGGGTTTCGGCACATTGCATTATGGCATCGGCCGCCAGCTGGGCGCGGCGACGCGAACTGCAACTGACCAATAGTTGGGCTCGAAAACGGCCACCGCGACGCTGCATGGGGGCGGGTAGCGGGCCGACAAACTGCACCTTTAGCTGGTCGGGCTGGCTGCTGCGCACCAGTTCCAGAAAATCCATGGCCTGGTTCATGTGACTGGCTTCGGCTCGCAGCAGTAACAAGTGGCCAAAGGGCGGTAGCTGGAATTGGCGGCGCTCTGCCAATAGCAGCTCGGCATAGCTGCCATAGCCATTGCTGAGCAGGGCGATCAGCAGCGGATGATCCGGATAGTGTGTTTGCAAGATAACGCGTCCGGGTTTATCGGCCCTGCCGGCCCTGCCACCGACCTGGGTCAGCAATTGTCCCATCCTTTCCGGACCGCGAAAATCAGGGCTGAACAGTGCGCCATCCGTGTCCAGCAGGCCCACCAGGGTAACCCCGGGAAAATGGTGACCCTTGGTGAGCATCTGAGTGCCCAGCAAAATACAGGGCTCACCCCTGTTAACGGCGGCAATAACGTTCTCCATGGCGCCGCGCTTTTGCATGGAATCGCGATCTACCCGAAAGATGGGGGTTTGGGGGAACAGTTTGTGCAAAACTGCCTCGGTTTGTTCGGTGCCGACCCCGCGAGCGGAGAGCGCCCGGCTACCGCAGTGAGGACAGGCAGTTGGTAGTGGCTGACGCCAGTCGCAGTGATGACAGCGCAATTCAGCGGCCCGCCGGTGCAGGGTCAGGTGCGCATCGCAGTGTCTACAATCAGCGACATAGCCGCAGTCGTGGCATTGCAGAGAGTGTGCATAGCCACGTCGATTCAGAAAAAGTAACACCTGGTTGCCGTCGCTCAATTGCTGGTGAGTACTGGCAAGCAAGGCATCGCTGAGTCCACCTTGCAGGGAGCTCTTGCGAATATCGACAATTGTGTAGTCGGGCAGCTGGGCAGCACCGACTCGTTGTCGCAAGTGCAGGTGCTGGTATTTGTCGGTCGCGGCGTTGTGCAGGCTTTCCAGGCTTGGGGTTGCACTGCCCAATACAACCGGAATTTTTTCCAACTGCGCGCGCTTGACGGCCAGGTCGCGGGCAGAGTACCTGAAGCCCTCGTGTTGCTTGAAGGACAGGTCGTGCTCTTCGTCAATCACGATCAGGCCCGGTGCGGCCAGACTGGTAAATACCGCGGAACGGGTGCCGATGACGATGTGCGCGCGGCCGCTGCGAGCAGCTTCCCAGGCCCGGTACCTGGCACCATCAGACAGCCCTGAGTGAAGTACGGCAATCTCGGCATCAAAACGATTGTGAAATCGTTCGGTGATTTGCGGGGTCAGGCCGATTTCCGGAACCAGTACCAACGCCTGCCGCCCCATGGCCAACACCTGCTCGATGCAGCGCAGGTAGACCTCGGTTTTTCCGCTGCCGGTAACGCCTTGCAGCAGGAAGGCTGAGAAGCCGGTCAGCTGTTGGGTAATCGCGGTAACAGCGTCTGCTTGCTCTTCACTGAGAGCCAGTCCGCTGCGGCTCTGGGCAGAGCGTAACGGCAGGGCTTGCTGGAAGCTCTCCACCAGTCCCTTTTTCTCCAGTTGCCTGCGAATATTGGGCTTTATACCCAGTTGTTTGAGTGTGTCCGCACTGCTGCTGGTTGTGCCTTGCAACTGCTGCAGAAACTCAGCCTGGCGCGGAGCCCGGCCCAGCGCACCCTCGGGCAGGCCTTTGCCCGCCGTGGTCAGGCGCCAGTGTGTCTCACTGGCGCTGTGGTGGGTCTCGCCCGAACGCAGTGCGGTGGGTAGGGCAGCGGTGAGAATTTCACCAAGGGAATACTTATAATAGTCAGCTGCCCATGTGCACAGCTTGAAAATGTGGGGGCTGATCAAGGGGGCACTGTCGACCACCGCCAGGGCCCGGCGGAGCTTGTCGGCCGGGACTGCGGTCTCCCCGGCGACCTCGATCAAAACGCCGCAAACCTCGCGCTTGCCAAAGGGCACCAGAATTCGACAACCTGCCCGCAGGTTGGACAGCGATTCTTCGCCGAGGCTTTTCGGCGGAAGGTAATCGAATAGTTGGCGTAGCGGGGAGGCGATAGCGAGGCGTAGAACGGACATGGCAGCTAGTGTACATCAGCTGTAAAGCCGCTCCGAACGCAATTGATAAGTGGGCTTAAACCCTTGCGTCTGGCGCTGTGTCTGGTAAGATGCCCGCCTATTTTTTGGCCAGTACCCGAATTGGCCATCTCCCAGAACAGGATGCGGTGCCCGGCGAGAGTCCAGGTGGCGGCGTCAATATGCTAAGGAGCAGAGTAATGAAAAAAGATATACACCCAAAATATGAGGATTTTACGGCCACCTGTAGTTGTGGCAACGTAGTCCAGTCGCGTTCGACCCTGTGTAAAGATATCCACATTGATGTTTGTTCGCAGTGCCACCCCTTCTACACCGGCAAACAGAAGATTCTGGATACCGGCGGCCGTGTCGATCGCTTTAAGAAGCGATTTGGTAACCGGGGAACCAAGCGCTAAACGGTCTATGTCCTATCCTTAAAAGCGCCGCGTTCTTTCTGGAAGCGGCGTTTTTTTTTCACTCAAGCACAGGCGAGCAAGCGGTAATACGGCCATGACAGACGACTTGAAACAGGCGGCACTTGATTATCACGAGTTTCCCGAGCCCGGCAAGATCGGTATCGAAGTGACTACGGCGGCTGAGACCCAAAACGATCTGGCGCTGGCCTACAGCCCGGGTGTTGCTGAGCCCTGCCTTGAAATTAGTGCCCAGCCACTGGACGCCTATCGATATACAGGCAAGGGCAATATTGTCGCTATTATCACCAACGGTACGGCGGTGTTAGGCCTGGGCAATATTGGTGCCCTGGCCAGCAAGCCGGTTATGGAAGGAAAAGCGCTGTTGTTCAAGCGGTTTGCCGGAATTAATGCGATAGATGTAGAGGTGAATACCGAAGAAGTGGCCAGGTTTGTCGACACCGTCGCCCTGATCGCCGATACGTATGGCGGCATTAACCTGGAAGATATCAAGGCGCCTGAGTGTTTTGAAATCGAGCGCCAGCTCATTGAGTGCTGTGATATCCCGGTATTTCATGACGATCAGCACGGTACGGCCATTGTTACTGCTGCCGGTATGCTCAATGCACTGGAAATTCAGGGCAAACAACTGTCGAGCGCAAGAATTGTCTGCCTGGGCGCAGGTGCGGCGGCCATCGCCTGCATGCGGCTGCTGGTTAGCCTGGGCGCGACTCGCGAGAACATATTTATGTTGGACCGGCGCGGTGTGATCTGTGTTGGCCGTGAGGGCGTTAATGAATACAAGGCGGAATTTGCCAACGAAACCAGCCTGCGCAGCCTCCACGACGTTTGTGAGGGTGCCGATGTATTTGTCGGCCTGTCCGGAGCCAACTTGTTAAGCCCCGAAATGCTCGCCTCCATGGCACCGAGACCGATAGTTTTCGCCTGCTCCAATCCTGATCCAGAAATCAAGCCGGAGCTGGCCCTGGCGGTACGGGATGATTTGATCATGGCGACCGGCCGCTCTGATTACCCCAACCAGGTCAACAATGTACTGGGTTTTCCGTTCATTTTTCGCGGCGCTCTCGACGTTCGGGCCAGCCGTATTAATGAAGAGATGAAAATCGCCGCGGTGCATGCTATCTGCGATTTGGCCCGTGAGTCGGTACCAGCCGAGGTACTGGCGGCCTGTGGTGTCGATGAACTGAGTTTCGGTCGTGAGTACATCATACCCAAGCCCATGGACCGGCGCCTGTTGGCACGTGTATCGGCTGCGGTGGCACAAGCCGCAGTAGATTCTGGCGTGGCGCGCCAGGACTACCCGGCGCACTACCCGCTGGGCTAATATAACTGATCGCGTAGTTCCAGGCTGCGTTCTACGCCGCTGCGGGCTCGCTGGGCACTATTGCTGCTAGCAGGTACATTTTCGGCTCTGAAATACTCAAAAATGGCATCCGACTGACCGGGTCTGGCCAGCAGCCCGGTTTTAGGGTCTATGCGAACATTGATGATACCTTCGGGGATGGGTCGGTTGCGGTCGGGACTGTTTGCCAGCGCCGTCCTCATGAAGTTGATCCAGATGGGCAGGGCCGCAGATCCGCCAAACTCACGCTTGCCCAGCGGCGAGTTCTGATCAAAGCCAACCCAGGTAGTGGTGACCACATCGGCGTTGTAGCCGGAAAACCAGGCGTCGGTGGGCCCATTGGTGGTGCCCGTCTTGCCGGCGATATCACTGCGCTTGAGTACGAGTGCGCGGCGACCAGTGCCTTTGGTGATCACATCTTGCAGTATGCTGTTGATTATAAATGCCACGCGTTCGTCCATGATGCGTTCGGCAGCAGGTAGTTTCGCAAGCTGACTTTGCCTGAGTATCTCCTCCATGCTTAATTCTTCATCGGGCTCCGCAGTTTTCATCCCGCCAGCCTCACATGCGCGGCACACTGTTGCGGGAGTCGCCCGGTAGATGACCTCGTGATCAAACCCTTCTACGGTGCGGATCAGATAGGGGTTCACGCGGTAGCCGCCATTGGCCAGGCTTGCATAGGCCGTAGCTATTTGCAGCGGTGTGATCGCCTGCGTGCCCAGTGCCAGCGAGAGGTCGGCAGCCAACTCTTTGGTATTAAAACCAAAACGTCCGGCGTAGTTGATGGCATTGCGAATGCCCAGTGCCTGCAGCAGTCGAATGGAAACCAGGTTGCGGGACTTGGTCAGCGCCCAGCGCAGCCGGGTAGGGCCATAAAACTTGCCGCCATCATTTTCCGGACGCCAGGTGTCCTCCAGCGCTACATCCTCAAACACGACCGGGGCATCGTTAATGATACTGGCAGCAGTGAAGCCATGCTCGAGCGCGGCGGAATAGATAAACGGTTTGAAGTTGGAACCAGGCTGCCTGGCCGCCTGGGTGACACGGTTGAACTTGCTCTTCGCAAAACCCAGCCCACCAACGACACTGAGAATGGCACCGTCGTTGGGTTGCAGTGCGACCAAAGCGGCCTGTGCGGCCGGCACCTGTGCCAGGTGTAGCTGGCCGCTGTCTTTTTCTTGCACGCGGATCAGGTCGCCTATGCTCAACAGGGCGGCAGGATTTTCCGGTGCCGGTCCGCGCCGGTTTTCATCAATATAGGGCCGGGCCTGGCGCAGGCCGTTGTCCCAGAGAATAACCCCCGTCTCACCCCCCGCCAGTAATACTTCGACAAGATCTTCTGCTACCTGGGTAACCACGGCGGGGTGGCGGCCTGCGATAACGGGAACCTGGGACAGCTCTGCCAGCCAGATCGTGGTCAGATCCTCCGCCTCTATAACAGGTAATTTTTGCTCCGGACCCCGATAGCCGTGGCGGCTGTCATATTCTGCCAGGCCATCAACCACTGCCCGGTTGGCGGACTGCTGCAACTTGCTGCTTATGGTAGTGAATACATGGTAACCATCACTGTAGGCGCTTATCCCATAGCGGCCCACCATTTCGCTGCGTGCCATCTCCGCCGCGTAGGGTGCTGAAAAAGCCAGTTTTGCGCCGTGGTGACTGGCGCTGACGGCCTCCTGCATGGCTAGCTGGTATTGGGCCGCATCTATATATCCCAGCAAACGCATGCGCCCCAGTATCCAGTTGCGCCGTATGAGCGCGCGCTGCGGGTTGGAGATCGGATTGTAACGGGAAGGCGCCTTGGGTAGACCGGCCAGCATAGCCAGTTGTGCCAGGCTCAGTTCATTGATATGTGAGCCGTAGTAAACCTGTGCGGCGGCCTCGAAACCATAGGCGCGATGTCCCAGGAACATCTGGTTGAAGTAGATCTCGAAAATGTCTTCCTTGTTCAGTACACGCTCGATCTCAAGGGATAATAATATTTCCTTGAACTTACGGGTGAAGGTGCGCTCCAGGGTCAGGAAGTAGTTGCGCGCCACCTGCATGGTCAGCGTACTGCCTCCAGAGCCTTTTTCACCGGTTAGCACCAGCTCGGAGACGGCCCGTGCCAGCCCCATAATATCAATGCCGACATGACTGAAAAAACCATCGTCTTCGGCAGCCAGCAGGGCCCTGACAAACAGTGGAGGAATGCGCGAATAGGGCAGCGGGTCACGCTTCTTTTCCCCGAATTGGCCAATCAGGTCTCCCTCGCGGCTATAGACCCGCATGGGGGTCTGCAGGCGGACGTCTATCAGTACCTCTACGGATGGCAATTTGGGGCTCAGTTGAAGGTAGATACCACTAAATAGCATCAGCGCACCACAGAGGGCGAGCGGAAGCAGGCGTAGAAAAAAGAGACGCTTCTTCATTAAATTCTTTTAAATTCAGCGGGTTGCAGAACAGGGCCCAGATTCTGTAAAATTTTGGACTGGTGATTATATGCTTTTTTACCCTTTTTATATATTTGCGTGTATGTTATATCTGTTATTTAATGTATCGGTGTATAAATCTAACGTAAGTTACGGATACAAATAGGAAAATACATTGCTCGGACTATTTGGAAAAAGAAAGTCAGTCCCGGTTTTGGGGCTGGATATCAGTTCTACGACAGTGAAATTGCTGGAATTGAGCCATACTGGTGAGCGCTATCGCGTCGAGAGTTACGCGGTGAGCTCCTTACCGGTAGACGCTGTTATTGAAAAAAACGTCAATGATGTCGATGGCGTAGCCAACGCAATTCGCAGTGTCATCAATCAATCCAAAACCAAGCTTAAGAGTGTGGCCGCCGCAGTCGCAGGCTCCTCCGTTATCACCAAGATCGTTGATATGCCGTCCGGTCTCACTGAAGACGATATGGAAACGCAGCTGACCCTAGAGGCGGACCAGTATATTCCCTACCCGCTTGAGGAAGTGGCGATAGACTTCGAAATTCAGGGTCCGTCTCCGGAGAGTGAGGGCCAGGTTGAAGTATTGCTGGCCGCCTGCCGCCGGGAAACTATTGATGCCCGGGTCGAGGCTATCGAAGGTGCCGAGCTGGTGCCCAAGATCATGGACGTAGAGGCCTACGCCATGGAGCGCGCTTTTATGCTGGTGCGCAACCAGCTGGATATCGACGATGAAAATACCGTGGCGGTAGTCGACATTGGTGCCACCATGACCACGCTCAGCGTGCTTACCAATGGACAGACGATTTATACCCGTGAGCAGTTGTTTGGCGGCAAACAGCTGACCGATGAGATTATGCGGCGCTATGGTCTACCGGTTGAAGAGGCCGGGCTGGCCAAAAAGCAGGGTGGTTTGCCGGACGATTATGAACCTGAGGTATTGGAACCGTTTAAGGATGCGGTTGTTCAGCAGGTTGCTCGCTCACTGCAGTTCTTCTTCTCCTCCAGTCAGTATAATGATGTTGATTACATTGTTATGGCGGGCGGCGTGTCTTCTATGGAAGGCCTGGACGAGCTTGTTCAGGACAAGCTGGGCACACCGGCGACGGTTGCCAATCCTTTCGCCGACATGGCGATTTCTTCCAAGGTCAATGCGGTGGCACTGAGCAGTGATGCGCCCGCTTTAATGATCGCCTGCGGGCTCGCTTTAAGGAGTTTTGACTAGTGGCTCAGATTAACCTCCTGCCATGGCGTGATGAACGCCGCGCCGAACTCCAGAAAGAGTTTCTGGCCGTGCTGGGTGCCGTGGTCACAACGGGTGTGCTGATACTCTTCGTGGTCGACCTGTTCTTCAGTGGCCAGATCCAGAATCAACACGACAGGAACGCCTACCTAACCAGCAATATTGAAGCCCTCAATGAACAGGTTGAGGAAATTCGCGACATGCAGCGCAGGCGCACCCAACTGTTGGATCGTATGAAAGTGATCCAGGAATTGCAGGGCAACCGGCCCATTATCGTACGTATCCTCGACCAGTTGGTGCGTACGGTACCGGATGGCGTCTTTTACACGGAATTACGGTCGCGATCGCAGGTGATCACCATTAATGGTATTGCCGAGTCCAACAACAGGGTTTCCAGCTTGATGAGAAGGCTGGATGCATCTGACTGGTTCTCAGAACCCAATCTCGAGGGAGTGCGCGCTGCGCCCGACTTCGGCGAACAGGCGACCAGGTTCAATATGACGGTGAAGTTGCAGCTGCCGTCCGCCGGGAACGTGGAGCGCTAGCGTATGGCTGCCGAAGACATTCTAAGGTCACTACAGAACTTCGACATCAACGACCTGGACTTCGAGAACATGGGCTCCTGGCCAATGACCGTCAAGGTGGTGGTGTGGATTCTCGCCATGTTGGTGGTGCTGGTGCTGGGCTACCTCTACCACGTCCAGAATTTGCAGCTCAGTCTGCAACAAGCTATTGCGCAGGAAAAGGACCTCAGGGTTGAGTTTGAGCACAAGGCATTTCAGGCCGCCAACCTGGATGCCTATAAAAAGCAGATGTCAGAAATGAAGGAATCTTTTGGGGCACTGGTCAGCCAGTTACCCAGTGATACCGAAGTGCCTGGCCTGTTAGAGGATATTACCAACAAGGGTATGTTAAACGGCCTTGAATTCGAGAGTATCAGCCTAGGGGCGGAGTTGGCCAAAGAGTTTTACGTAGAGCTGCCCATCCATATCCTGGCCAAGGGGTCCTATCACGACCTCGGTGCTTTCATCAGCGGCATGGCCGGTCTGCCGCGTATTGTGACGCTGCACGACTTCCACATTACCCAGCAAGAGGCACGCAGCACTATTTTGAAACTGGAAATTACTGCACGAACTTACCGCTACAAGGACGACGAGATCTAGCTATGTTGCGGAGCCTGCTAACACTGGTCATGGTGATTCTCAGTTCAACTGTTTTGATCGGTTGTACCAGCGAAGAATTCACCGACCTGGATCAGTTTATGGCTGAGAAACGAGCCAGGCCCGGTGGGGTTATCGCGCCCATTCCACCCTTCAAGGCGTACAAGGCATTTTCCTATAGCGCGACGACGCTGCGCAGCCCCTTTGACCGGCCCATTGAGATTCGAGAAATCACGCAGTTACAGTCGATATCAACCGTCGAGCCTGACCCTGAGCGCCCCAAGGAGTTTCTGGAACAATTTACTTTTGATTCGCTTGGCATGGTGGGTTCGCTGTCTCGTGCTGGCACAGATTGGAGTTTGATGCTTGACCCTGACGGCGGCGTGCATCGGGTCAAGGTGGGAAATTTTCTTGGGCGAAATCACGGTAAAATAGTAGAAATGACAGAGACCTATGTCGCTGTCATCGAAATTGTATCCGATGGTAATGACGGGTGGGTTGAGCGACCTCGCACCGTTAAATTACACGGAATCAACTAATCGATTGGTGGCAGTCATGAGCATAGCGACAACTTTATCACCCGCAGGCTTTTCGAGACAGGGAGTCAGGCAGGCCTGGACGCTTCTGGCGCTGATCGGGATGATGATGTTTGGTGGTACGGCAGCGGCCGCTAATGTGGCAGTGAAAGAAATCAGCTTTAGTTCAAAGCCCGGCAGCAAGTTTGAAATACGCCTGGATTTTGATGGGCCGCCGCCCCAGCCCAAGTCCTATACCATCGAAAAGCCTGCACGTATTTCCATGGACCTGGTGGGTGTGACCAGCGACCTGGACCAGAAGAAATTCGCCTTGCCCTATGGTAACGCCACCGGTGTGGTGGTGCTGGAATCCGGCGGTCGCACCCGCATGATTATAAACCTGGTTAAGTTGGTACCCTTTGAAACTCGCATTGAAGGCAACTCGCTGATAGTCGAGGTAGGTAATGAAGGCGCCAACGAGTATCTCAAACCGGTGTCAGACCCGCTTGCCCTGGGTACGGAAGCACAAACTTTTGAGAAAGCAGTTTCGAGAATAGAAAGCCTGGAATTTCAGCGCACTGAAGATGGCGAAGGTCGGCTTATGTTGACCTTGAGCAACGCCAATGTTGACGTCAATGTTTTCAGTGAGGGCGACCTGGTCAAGATTGAGTTTCTGGAGACCACGGCGCGTGAAGAGTTGCTGCGACACTACGACGTTACCGACTTTGCAACGCCGGTATCCACCGTTGATGTGCGTGCCGGTGAGCGTGGCGTTATTTTGTCCATGAAGGCAGTGGGGGACTACGATTACCTGGCCTACCAGACTGACCTGCAATATGTGGTCAGTGTTAAACCACTGACCTCGCGGGAAGTTGAAGCGCGCAAGAAAGAATTTGCCTATGTAGGCGATCGTTTATCGCTGAACTTCCAGGACATCGAAGTGCGTGCGGTTCTGCAGCTTATTGCAGACTTCACAGAATTGAACCTGGTTGCCAGCGACACTGTGGCCGGTCGCATCACCCTGCGTTTGCAAAATGTACCCTGGGATCAGGCATTGGCGCTGGTGTTGAGAACCAAGGGCCTGGACAAGCGTCAGGTGGGAAATGTCTTAATGGTGGCTCCCGCTGCCGAAATCGCTGAGCGTGAACGCCAGGAGATAGAGGCGAATAAGCAAATTGCGGAACTGGCGCCGTTGCGAACGGAGTTTATTCGTATTCGCTATGCCAAGGCCAGCGAAATCGTCACCCTGTTCGAGGCGGGCAGCGAAGAGGGAGGCACCCTCATCTCTCCGCGTGGCTCGGTCGTAGTCGATGTGCGCACCAACTCCCTGATAATCACTGATACCGCAGTGAAGTTGGGCGAAATACGCCAGTTGATAGACCGGGTTGATATACCGATACGCCAGGTCATGATTGAGGCGCGTATTGTTATCGCCCAGTCCGATGTGTCGCGGGCTCTGGGTATACGCTGGGGTGGTGGTTATCTGGATGTCGGTAACGACGATGTGTTCTCCGCCTCGGGTAACCTGGAAAATGTGGTCAGCTTGAATGAGTCTGTCATCGCTGGCGAATCCCCGTCACTGAGCTTCCCCGGCGCCCTGTTGGTCGATCTGGGGGTGGCAGCGGCAACGGGTTCTTTCGCTGTGGGCTATACCAGTAATGATTTGTTTTTGACGGCAGAGTTGTCGGCCCTTGAGGCCTCGGGCCATGGCGAGGTGGTTTCGCAGCCAAAGGTGATCACTGGCGACAAACAACTGGCAAGTATCAAATCGGGAACTGAAGTGCCCTACCAGGAGTCATCAGCCAATGGTGAGACTACCATCGCCTTCAAGGAAGCGGTGTTGGCGCTGCAAGTGACACCCAACATCACCCCCGATGATCGAATTTTACTGGACCTGATAATTAACCAGGACTCAGTGGGTGACCTGGTTCCCAGTGGCACCGGCGGTGCAATTCCCACCATCGATACCACTCAGTTGACTACTCAGGTACTGGTGGGCAATGGTGAAACCGTGGTGCTCGGTGGCGTTTTCCGCACCGAGGATGTCATGTCGACTTCCAAGGTGCCGTTCCTTGGCGATATCCCCTACCTGGGTAGACTATTCAAAAGTACCTCATCGCAGCAGACCAAGACTGAAACACTGATATTTATTACACCTCGAATACTCGCCGACACTTTGCTTGATTGAGCTATGGCAAGAATACAGCGCGTATTTCTCATTGGGCCGATGGGAGCAGGCAAGACGACTATTGGCAGAGTATTGGCGCAAAACCTGAAGCTGGAGTTCGTGGACAGCGACCAGGAGATAGAGGAGCGCACCGGCGCGGACATACCCTGGATTTTCGATGTCGAGGGTGAGGCCGGTTTTCGTGAGCGGGAACAAAAAGTAATTGCCGAGCTGACACTGCGAGATGGCGTGCTGCTAGCCACGGGTGGCGGTGTTGTGGTGAAGTCTGAAAATCGATCGGCCCTGGCCGGGCGAGGCATAGTGGTATACCTGCAAGCGACTGTGGCACAACAGGTGGCACGCACACACAGGGATAGACAGAGGCCCTTATTGCAAACCAGAGATCCAGAACAAACTCTGCGAGATTTAATGGCGGTGCGCGATCCCTTGTACCGGGAAATTGCTGACTATATTGTCGATACTGATGGCCTGGGCGCGCGTGCGGTGGCTCAGCAAATCACACGCTTGCTAACGGGACCAGATTGATGAATGGGGCTAACGCGTGGCGCTACTAATGCATACCCTGCATGTTGAATTGGGCGAGCGCAGCTACCCGATTTATATCGGCAGGGAACTATTTGCTGACAGTGACCTGCTGGCACGTCATGTGCACGGCAAGCAGGTAGCGATCGTCAGCAATGAGACTGTCGCGCCCCTGTATGTTGATCGAGTGCGGGATGCGCTAGCTTCGGCGGCGCTTGTTTCAGAAATAGTGCTTCCCGATGGTGAGCAATATAAAACCCTGGAGCATTTGCAGCAGATTTTTGATCGCCTGTTGCAGGATGGTCACAACCGCTCTACTACCCTGATTGCCGTTGGTGGTGGTGTGGTCGGCGATATGACGGGCTTTGCGGCAGCATGCTACCAACGCGGTGTGAACTTTATCCAGGTGCCGACCACCCTGCTGTCCCAGGTAGATTCGTCGGTAGGTGGCAAAACAGGCGTAAACCATCCGCTGGGCAAGAATATGATTGGTGCGTTTTACCAGCCCCAGTGTGTGCTCATTGATATAGATACCCTGCAGAGCTTGCCAGAGCGCGAGTTGGCGGCGGGTTTGGCGGAAGTTGTGAAGTATGGATTGATTGGCGATGAACCTTTTTATCGCTGGCTGCATGAGCATATGCCGAACTTGTTGGCGCGTGAGGAGGCCGCCCTGGCCGAAGCCATAGAGCGCAGTTGCGCCAATAAGGCAGCGGTGGTTGCCGCCGATGAGCGCGAGGGAGGCATTCGGGCAATTCTCAACTTCGGCCATACTTTCGGTCATGCCATTGAAACCGCACAGGGCTATGGAAACTGGCTGCACGGTGAAGCGGTAGCGGTGGGTATGTGCCTGGCAATGAGACTCTCGGCAGCGCTGGGGTCAATTAGCGAGGCCGAAGTGCTGGCCTTTGAGCAGCTGCTGAAACGCATACCCCTGCCCACTGAGGCTCCAGACGATATGACGGCCGATCAATTTTTACAGTTAATGGGCCGGGATAAAAAAGTCATCGATGGTGAGTTGCGGCTGGTGTTGCTGGAAGCAATCGGCCGTGCCGTGGTGACTGCTGATACGCCGATTTCGGAAATAGAGAAGGTTTTAGCGTAGGCGTCAGAGCCAGCGCTGCCGGATCTGAACCCGACAGTTTTAGGCCATCAGGTACTTGTCTACCTCGGCGGCGGCGCGGCGTCCCTCATCGATGCCCCAGACCACCAGGGATTGCCCGCGGCGACAGTCTCCCGCTGCAAACACACCTTCCACACTGGTGCGGAAGTCGCCGTAGGTGGCCTTGTAGTTTGAGCGCTCGTCAACGTCGATGCCAGCGGCTTCTGCAGCGTACTGCTCCGGCCCCAAAAATCCCATAGACAGCATGATGAGATCGGCTTGCCAGGTCTTTTCGGAGCCTTCTATCTCGGTCATCTGGAATTGACCATCGACATTGGTCCACTCCACATTAACGGTGCTGATGCCGGTGAGGTTGCCATCGTCGTCGCCAATAAACCCCTTGCTGAGCAGGCAATAGGTACGTGGGTCGTCACCAAACAGTTTCTCAGCTTCCTGGTGGCCGTAGTCCACGCGCAGTATTTTCGGCCACTGGGGCCAGGGGTTGTTATCGGCACGATCATTGGGTGGCTCGGGTAGCAACTCGAAATTAATGATACTGGTAGCGCCGTGCCTGGCCGAAGTACCAATACAGTCAGTGCCGGTATCGCCACCACCGATAACAATAACTTTCTTGCCCTTGGCGGAGATGTAGTTCCCGTCCTCAAGGTTGCTGTCCAGCAGGCTCTTGGTATTCGCGTGCAGAAATTCCATAGCGGGGTATATACCTTTCAGGCCGCGATTCTCTATGGGCAGATCGCGGGCATTGGTAGCGCCGGTACAAAGTACCACCGCGTCGTTGTCAGTGCGCAATTGATCCATGGAGATAGCATCATCCCCGCTACCTGCAACATCGGCATTGGTGACAAAGGTGATGCCCTCTTCGCGCAAGATATTTACCCGCCGATCAACCACGTCTTTACCCAACTTCATATTGGGGATGCCATACATCATCAGGCCGCCGATACGATCGGCGCGTTCGTAGACAGTGACGCTGTGACCCGCTTTGTTAAGTTCAGCGGCAGCGGCCAGGCCGGAGGGTCCCGATCCCACCACGGCTACCTTCTTGCCGGTGCGCACTGTTGGGGGAGCGGCGACAATCCAGCCCTCGGCAAAGCCGCGTTCGGCAATTGCGTACTCAATATTCTTGATGGCAACGGGTGTTTCTACCGAGCCCAGAACACAGGACCCTTCGCAGGGAGCCGGGCAGACGCGGCCGGTAAATTCAGGGAAGTTGTTGGTATGGTGCAGGCGATCCAGGGCATCTTGCCAGCGGTCGTTATACACCAGCTCGTTCCACTCCGGAATCAGGTTGGATACCGGACAGCCGTCGTTGGACTGGCAAAATGGAATGCCACAATCCATACAACGGGCCGACTGGCTGTGCAGGCGATCGTTGTCGACTTCAGTGTACAGCTCCCGGTAATCAAGCAGTCGCACATCGATATCACGATAGGGCGCTATTTCGCGCGCTATCTCTATAAAAGCAGTTGGGTTACCCATGGTTCTGTATATCTCCTGAGCTAGGCTACGTTGGCTTCAGTTGGCTGGGCTGTATCTATGGCAGCTCTTTCCTGTAGCACTCGCTTGTAATCGGTTGGCATGACCTTCACAAACTGAGAGAGTGAGGTTTGCCAGTTTTCCAGTACCTGTTGTGCGACGGTGGAACCGGTATATTCGGCGTGGTTTTCAATCAGCTGGCGCAATTCGGCCACATCGCCCTCATCGCTGACATTTTCCAGTTCCACCATGCCCATATTGCAGCGCTTGCGGAAGTCGCCGCTGCGGTCGAGTATGTAGGCAATGCCGCCACTCATGCCGGCTGCAAAGTTGCGGCCGGTTTGGCCCAGCACTACAACACGACCGCCAGTCATGTATTCACAGCCGTGATCTCCGATGCCTTCGATGACGGCACTGGCGCCACTGTTGCGCACGCAGAACCTTTCGGCGGCAATGCCGCGCAGGTAGGCCTCGCCGCTGGTGGCTCCGTACAGTACAACGTTACCGACCAGGATATTGTCCTCGGCGACAAAGCTGCTCTGCTTGGGTGGATATACCACCAGCCGACCGCCACTGAGGCCTTTGCCAACGTAGTCGTTGCAGTCGCCTTCAACTTCAATAGTGATGCCCGCCGACATAAATGCGCCCAGGCTTTGGCCGGCAGAACCGTTCAGTTTGATGTGAATGGTGTCGGCGGGAAGGCCCTCGGCACCCCATTTCTGTGCCACCTGGTGCGACAGCATCGTGCCGACCACCCGGTTAGTGTTAATGACTGGCAGTTCAATGCGAACCTTCTCGCCTGTCTCAATAGCCGCCTGGGCCTGGGCAATAATTTCATTGTCCAGCGCCAGCTCCAGCGCGTGGTCTTGCTCCATGGTCTGGTAGGTACCGACGTCTTTATGGGGCTTTTGGGCAATGGCCAGAATTGAGCTTAGGTCCAGGCCACTGGCTTTCCAGTGATCTTCGGCGGCGCTGGTTTCAAGGACATCACTGCGTCCCACCATCTCATTGATGTTGCGGAAACCCAGACTGGCCATAATGCCGCGTATCTCTTCGGCCAGCATAAAGAAGTAGTTCACAACATGATCAGGGTTGCCGGTGAACTTCTTGCGCAGCTGCGGGTCCTGGGTGGCAATGCCCACCGGGCAGGTGTTGAGGTGGCATTTGCGCATCATGATGCAGCCCAGGGCGACCAGCGGCAGGGTGGCAAATCCAAATTCTTCGGCGCCCAGCAGTGCGGCGATTACTACATCCTTGCCGGTTTTAAGTTGGCCATCGGTTTGCAGGACAACCCGTGAACGCAGGTCGTTCATGACCAGGGTCTGGTGTGTCTCGGCGATGCCTAATTCCCAGGGCAGGCCGGCGTGCTTGATAGAGGTTAGAGGCGAAGCACCGGTGCCGCCGTCGTGGCCAGCAATAACAATATGATCGGCCTTGGCCTTGGTAACACCGGTGGCGACCGTGCCCACGCCCATTTCCGCAACCAGCTTAACGCTGATGCGCGCATTTGGGTTGGCATTCTTCAGGTCGTGAATCAATTGCGCCATGTCTTCGATAGAGTAAATATCGTGGTGTGGCGGCGGGCTGATCAAGCCTACTCCGGGGGTGGAGTAGCGCAATTTGGCGATGTAGTCGTCGACCTTGCCGCCGGGCAGTTCGCCGCCTTCACCGGGTTTGGCACCCTGGGCAATTTTGATCTGTAACTCATCGGCATTGGCCAGGTAGTGAGCGGTTACGCCAAAGCGGCCAGAGGCAACCTGCTTGATGGCCGAGCGCTTGGAGTCGCCATTGGGCATGGGCTCAAAGCGCTCGGCATCTTCGCCACCTTCGCCGGTATTGGATTTTCCGCCGATGCGGTTCATGGCCACGGCCAGCGACTCGTGCGCTTCGGGTGATATGGAACCCAAGCTCATGGCGCCGGTACAGAAACGCTTGACGATTTCTTTGGCTGCTTCTACCTCGTCTAGTTCAATTGGGCCGCCGTTGACGCCCGCTTTAAAGCTCATCAATCCACGCAGGGTGGAGCCGCGAGTCGCGTCTTCATCAGACGCTTTCACGAAACGCGCGTAAGCCTCACGGCTGTTGGTGCGAGTGGCGTCCTGGATTGCGGAGATGGTCTGTGGGTTCCACATATGACGCTCTCCGCCGGCGCGCCAGTGCACATCACCTGGGTTCTCCAGCAGGGGTATTCGATCTGTAGCAAGAGCAGGGTAGGCCATTGCGTGCCTGCGCAGGGATTCTTCGGCCAGCACATCAAAGCTGACACCCTCCACCCGGCTAGGGGTGCCCTTGAAGCAACGCTCTATGACATCGCTGGCGATGCCGATGGCTTCGAAAATCTGTGCGCCTTTATAGGATTGCAGTGTGGAGATGCCCATCTTCGCCATTACCTTGAGCATGCCCTTGGCAACACCCTTGCGGTAGGCGGCAACCACCTTGTCGTCGCTGTCCAGCCGCTCGCCTTCCAGCAGGCCTTCGCGCCGTGCTTGCCAAATGGATTCGAAGGCCAGGTAGGGGTTGATGGCATCGACGCCGAAGCCAATCAGCATGCAGTGGTGGTGAACTTCGCGCGCTTCACCTGTCTCAACCACGATACCAATACGGGTTCGCTCGGATGCCGCATTCAGGTGCTGGTGCACGGCGCCGGCGGCCAGCAAGGTGCTGACCGGCACCCGTTGCTTACTGCCATTGCGGTCCGACAATACGATCAGGCTGTAGCCATCGGCTACGGCCTGGCGAGACTCTTCGCAGAAGCGAGACAAGGCCGCCTCCAGACCAGCCTGCCCTTCGCTTTTCGGATAGGTGATATCGATTACCTTGCTGCGCCAGCCCTGGTAATCCATGTGCCGCAGGGCGGCCATTTCTTCATTGCTAAGAATAGGGTGTGGAATGCGTAGCCGATGTGCGTGACCTTCGGCGGGGCTTAACATGTTGCCTTCTGGTCCGATGTAACACTCCAGGGACATCACCACTTCCTCGCGAATAGAGTCGATGGCCGGGTTGGTTACCTGGGCAAAAATTTGTTTGAAATAGTCGTAAACCATGCGTGGTTGGTCGGACAGACAGGCCAGGGCGCTGTCGTTACCCATGGAGCTGACCGGGTCACGTAATTCCTGTACCAGCGGCAGCAACATAAACTGCATGGTCTCAGTGGTGAAACCGAAGGACTTCATGCGCTCCACCAGGGAATCCGGCTCAAAGCCGTGTGGCTCTTCATCCGTGTGCAGGTGTTTGAAGTCAATACGCTGATTCTCAAGCCATTGCCCGTAGGGCTTGGCAGTAGCAAATTGTGACTTCAGCTCCTCATCGGTGATAAGCCTGCCTTCACTGAAGTCCAGCAGGAACATTTTGCCGGGCTGCAGGCGACCTTTATATTTCACGTTGGCGGGATCAATTTCAACGACACCCACCTCAGAAGCCATAATAACCTTGTCATCGTGCGTGATGTAGTAACGGCTGGGGCGCAGGCCGTTTCTGTCCAGCACCGCACCAATATACTGGCCATCGGTGAAGGCGATGGAGGCGGGGCCGTCCCAGGGCTCCATCATGGTGGAGTTGAACTCGTAAAAGTGGCGCTTGGCATCCGACATCTCCTCGTCATTCTGCCAGGCCTCGGGAATCATCAGCATAATGGCTTCCTGCAGGGTGCGGCCATTCATGAGCATGAATTCGAGGACGTTATCGAAGCTACCGGAATCCGAACAGTCTGGCTCAACCACGGGGAACAGCTTGTTAAGTTCGGTGCCGAATAGTTCGCTCTCTACCACGCCCTCGCGGGCGTGCATGGAGTTTATGTTGCCCTGGCGCGTATTGATCTCACCGTTGTGGCTCATAAAGCGATTGGGTTGGGCACGATCCCAGGAGGGAAAGGTGTTAGTGCTGAAGCGGGAGTGAACCATGGCCAGGTGTGCTTCGTAGTCTTCATCCTGCAGGTCAGGATAGAAAGGCATCAGCTGGTCTGGAGTCAGCATGCCCTTGTAAACAATGACTTTGGAGGACAGTGTGCAGACATAGAATGCCTCGGATTCTTCCAGCTCATGTTCCTGGCGCAGTGTGCGGGTGCTGAGCTTGCGAATAATGTAGAGCTGGCGTTCGAATTCATCACCGATGACGCCAGCGGCGGCGCCGATGTAGAGCTGCTCGATCACCGGCATGGAGGCGAGTGCCGTGGGGCCTACATCGGCTTTTTCGGGTTGCACATCCAGGTCGCGCCAGCCGATAAAGGTCTGGCCCTGCATGGCGATGAATTCTTCGACGGTGGCTTTACAGTGAGCGCGCTCTTTATCACCCTGGGGCAGGAAAACATTGCCAACTGCATATTGTCCTTTTTCAGGGAGATCGATACCAAACGCCGCTTTAGCTGATTTTTGGAGGAATTTATGTGGAATAGCGGTGAGAATACCGCAGCCGTCACCGGTGTTTGGCTCGCAGCCACAGCCGCCGCGATGGTTCATGCGACGCAGCGCGTGGTCTGCTTCCAGAACAATCTCGTGGCTGGCACGACCCTTCATATCGGCCACAAAACCGACCCCGCAGCTGTCCTTCTCGTTGACCGGATCGTAAAGCCCCTGGGGCCCGGGCCGGGACAGGGTTTGCTTGTTTTCATTCAGATTCATAGTTGGCTGCTCCATAAAGCGGCTTGTATCAGCATTCACATGTCGGATGGTGCGAGGTGCGCACCGGTTGTGCGCTAGCGGCGGTAGAAACGTAGGCGACTATCAATGAGTTCAAGGCACAGCGTTTAACACAACAAAAAAACGGGGAAGCAATTCTATACAAAACCGCTCCAATTTGCCAGAAAGCCAACTATTACCAAAAAATATTCCCCCTCAGGGCTGTTATTAATGCCCGCTTAAACAGGTGGCAGGCCCCGTGGGGTGGGCTTCGAGCCACTATTTAACGTACAATGCCCCGCCTTTGCACCGTGAGAATCGATAGACGCCATGTCAGAGCTTAAAAATGACCGATTTTTGAAAGCGCTACTGCGCGAGCCAGTAGACCGCACACCCATTTGGATGATGCGCCAGGCTGGCCGCTACCTGCCTGAGTATCGCGCCAGCCGCAGTCAGGCTGGCTCGTTTATGGACTTGTGCACCAATCCCGATCTCGCCTGTGAAGTGACCCTGCAGCCCCTGCGGCGCTACCCGATGGACGCGGCGATACTGTTCTCCGATATCCTGACAATCCCGGATGCCATGGGGCTGGGGCTGCATTTCGTTGAGGGGGAGGGCCCACGCTTTCACAAGCCCGTGCGCACCGAGGCCGAGGTGGCCGCCTTATCGGTGGTAGATTCTGCCCGTGATCTCAAATACGTGATGGACGCTGTGAGCACCATCCATCGCGAATTAAATGGCTCCGTGCCGTTGATCGGCTTTTCAGGTAGCCCCTGGACGCTGGCCACCTACATGGTAGAAGGCGCCAGCTCCCGTGATTTCAGTCGCGTCAAGACCATGGCATTTAACCAGCCGGAAGTGATGCACCAGTTGCTGTCGATACTGGCTGACTCGGTGGCTGATTACCTGCGCTGCCAGATTGAAGCTGGCGCACAGGTGGTACAGATTTTTGATACCTGGGGTGGTGCTCTCAGTGCCGCGGCCTACCCGGAGTTTTCACTGGATTATATGCGCAGGGTGATTGAACAATTACCGCGAGAACATGACGGTCGGCGAGTGCCGGTTATCCTGTTCACCAAAAATGGTGGTCAGTGGTTGGATGTTATGGCTGAAAGCGGCGCCGATTGCCTGGGCCTGGACTGGACTATGGACATAGGCACAGCCCGTGCCCAGGTTGGTGAGCGGGTGGCCCTGCAGGGCAATATGGATCCGGGCATGTTGCGCGCTTCACCGCAGCGAATTCGCACCGAGGTGGGCAATATTCTCGCCAGTTACGGTGCAGGGAGCGGGCACGTCTTCAACCTGGGGCATGGCGTCACCCCGGATATTGACCCCGACCATGTGAAGGCATTCGTCGATGCCGTGCAGGAATTATCTCCCCAGTATCACGGCGCCTAGTTACAGGATTGAGTTACAGGGCTGAGTTACAGGGTTTAGTCGTCGCAGCAAAAACCGTGATCCATTTCCAGGGCGGGCTGGTCTGACTTGGGTTTGCCCACCACCTTGGCGGGCACACCGGCCACGGTAGTGTGGGGCGGCACATCCTGCAGTACCACACTGCCGGCACCTACCTTGGCGCCCTCGCCAATGCAGATATTCCCCAGGATCTTGGCGCCGGCGCTGATCAGCACTCCATCGCACACCTTGGGGTGGCGATCGCCATCCTCCTTGCCGGTACCGCCCAGTGTGACTGACTGCAAGATAGAGACATTGTTGCCGACCACGGCGGTTTCACCTATTACCAGGCCGGTGGCGTGATCCAGCATAATGCCTTCACCCATACGGGCGGCGGGGTGTATATCGACGCAGAACTCGCCGGAAATACGATTCTGGAAAAACAGTGCCATGGAGCGCCGGTTGTCGTTCCACAGGCAGTGAGACACCCGCTGTGCCTGCAGGGCGTGAAAGCCCTTGAAGTACAGAAAAGGCACCGACAGGCTGTGGCAGGCGGAATCCCGCTCTTCGATAGCCAACAGGTCGCGGCGAATGGCCTGGCCGATACTGGGGCAGGAGTTGAAGGCCTCCTCAATCACCTCACGCAGCAACAGTGATGAGGCGGTAGGGCTGTCCAACTGGTTGGCCAAATGGAAACTGAGTGCCGCTTCCAGGTTGGTGTGATTGAGAATTGTAGAGTAGAGGAAGCTGGCGAGTACGGGCTCGTTGGCCACTTCCGCCTCTGTTTCACGTAGTATCCGCTCCCAGACGGGATCTAACTTTAGCTGGTCCATTTTTCGCTACCTTCCAAATTTCGAGTCGCGCTGGTGCTATTGTGAACCAGCTTGGCGCCGCAACGCCATAGTTTGTGTCCACTCTGAGCATATTTTTGCTCGAATAGAGTGAGCGGGTTTTGCGGTGTTAGCTGATCTATGTGGGGGTGGTAGCCAGCCAATGCAAGGGCAACCCCGAACTCTTCCGCGTAGATCTGCCAGTTGCTGCGCAGTTCTACCTGCCCGCCCAGGGCCAGTAGTGCAGACAGGTCGGCGCAGCCGTGTACGCGGCGTTTCAGTTGCCCGGATTTTGGCCAGGGGTTTGGATACAGCAGGTAATGCTGTTGCAGCTGCCAACCGGCCGCCAACGCGAGTCGCCAAAAGTCGCCACAGTCTGCCTGTACCAGCAGGTAGTTATCAGTCTGTATGGGCCCGTGCCTGCTCAGTCTGTGAGCGGACTTGTCTATACCGATAACCGTACAATCCTCGTGCCGCTCAGCCAGGGTGGCAGTGCTCATACCGGTGCCGCAAAACGAATCAAATACCAGCGGTTTATCGCGCCCGGCCAGGCTGTCGCTGGCGTGCCTGAAGGCCCGTAGCGTATGAGGGGCCGGCGGGCGATGATGGGCATTGGCGAGATGTTTGCCGACCAGCTTACCGAGTTTGGGGTGGCAGAACAGCTGATTGCTGCTAACCGGTTGGGATGGTCCCCGCTCGGTTGAATTTTTTGATACGGGCTTCACTTTTCTGGCCGGCAGTTTGTAGTTCCGTGTAGGGGCTGCCATCATACTGCCCTCACACCGTGACAACAAAGTATGCGCAAGGATTTACGCCCCTACTGGGTAAAAAAGCTTTATCTCACTTTCCGGCGCTGGTACGTAGAGCATTTTCTCAAGCCAGCCTGTGACGCACTGGGTGAGAACTACACCATTATGAACCCGTGGTACGTCTCATTTTCTGGCCCCAATATAAGTATCGGTAAGTGCGTCACTATTATCGCGGAGCCCGCCGCGCGCACCAAGCTGGGCGTCTGGGGTCGCGATCAGGACAGTGGTCGTATTGTGGTAGGCGATTATGTATTAATCAGTCCGGGGACCCGCATTAGCGCATCGGATGAGATCACTATTGGCAATAGTGTGATGATCGCGAACGGTGTCTATGTCACCGATTCTGATTGGCACGGCATGTATGACCGTACCCTGCGTGACGAACGGGTGACCCCGGTGCACATTGGCGACAACGTCTGGCTGGGTGACCACTGCGTGGTACTCAAAGGTGTCACCATTGGTGAGAACAGCGTGGTTGCCGCCAATGCCGTGGTAACGCGCGATGTGCCGTCCAACGTGATAGTCGCTGGCAGTCCCGCCAAAGTTGTCAAACAGCTGGACCCTGCGAGGGGCTTTAAAACCCGCGCCGACTATTTTGCCGACCCGGTGGCATTGGATCGCTTCTTTGATAGTGTGGAGCGCGAATTACTGGGCAAAAACGGCGTCTATAACTGGCTGCGGGCAGTGTTTTTCCCGACCCGACGGGACTAGAACAGCTGCAATGGCGGCTCGTCAAAGGCCGCCATTTGCTCGCGCAATTCAAGAATATGATCTGACCAGTAGCGGTTGTCATTGAACCAGGGAAAGCTGCGCGGGAAGGCGGGGTCTGACCAGCGTCTGCCCAGCCAGGCCGCATAATGCATCATGCGCATGGTGCGCAGTGCTTCAATCCAGGCCAGTTCGGCCGGATTAAAATCACAGAATTCGTTATAGCCCTCAATTAGCACATCCAGCTGCCGTAGCTGGTGGCTGCGGCTGCCGCTGAGGAACATCCACAAATCCTGTATGGCCGGGGCGGTAACGCAATCATCAAGATCAACAAAATGAGCGGTGTTATCGCGCCAGAGAATGTTGCCGATGTGGCAATCACCGTGTACCCGCAACTCGTTGTCGGGGCGGTAGCTGTCGTTGATGCGGGTCACCAGATCCTCGGCCAGGGTGACATAGGCGGTGCGCAGTTCCATGGGCAGAAAGTGCTCGCTGAGAAATTGATAACTTTCCTCTGCCATATGCCTGGCCGTTAACTGGATCCGATGCTTGAAGGGGGCGGCTCGCCCGACAGCGTGCATGCGCCCCATGGTGCGCCCCAGTACCAGCAGGTCATCGAAATTATCCAGTTCCGGGGGGTGGCCGCCGCGGCGGGTAAACAGGGCAAATCGGAAGCCTTCATATTCATGCAGGCTGTCGCCATTCGCATTGCGCAGCGGAGTGACCACCGAGATGTCGGCGTCTTCCAGTTCGAAGGAAAAACTGTGTTCTTCCTCTACCTGGGCGAGACTCCAGCGCCCGGGGCGATAAAATTTGGCGATTATTGGCACCTCATCTTCAATGCCAACCTGGTAGACGCGATTTTCGTAACTATTGAGGGCGAGCAGGCGGGCATCGGTCAGGTAACCCTGGCTTTCCACCGCCTCCATTACCAGTTCCGGTGTCAGTCGGTCATAGGGGTGTTCTGTGTTGAGCTCGGGTGTTTGTTCAGTCATGGATCTCAGTCAGTAGTGCCACACTCTTTACCTGGGCATAGACAGTATCACCTGTGCGCAGTTGTAGTGTGTCAATGGATTTACGGGTAAGTCTGGCCAACAAAAATTGCTCTCCAATTTGCAGGCGTAACAACAGCCTGGGGGAGTCGCTAGCTTCGATCTCGGTTATGGTCGCCTTGATTATATTGAGAATACTGGTTTCCAGCGGCGCCTGTAGACAGATACTCACATCCCGGGCGGGAATCCTCAGGCGCATTGTCGAACCCGGCTTACTGCTTACCGCGGGTACGTACAGTGGCTGGCCTTCCAGCTGCAGTTCGCTGAGTCCGTACTGTGCGTCATGGCCCGATACCGATGCGGTGACAATGGCTGCGGCCTGTTCTTCGTGGGCTATAGCCAGCTCCATGCGCGAGCACAACTCCAGCATCGGGCCGGCAGCCGTTATCCTGCCTGCTTCCATAACAAGTAACCAATCGGCGAGGCGGGCCAGTTCTTCCATATCGTGGCTGATGTAAATAATCGGCAGGTTGATGTCGCGCTGCAGTTGCTCCAGGTGATTGAGAATCTGGGTGCGGCTGGCCAGGTCGATATTGGCCAGCGGCTCATCCAGCAACAAAATATCTGGCGCGCTGAGCAGGGCGCGGCCAATGGCTACCCGCTGTTGCTGTCCCCGCGACAGTTGGTGAATGTCTCGCTGCAGCAAATTTTCTAACTGCAGCCACTGCACTACTTGCTCGCGTGTGGGGCCAGAATTTCCAGATTGACGCTGCTCTGCATAGCTGAGATTTCCGGCGACGCTGAGATGGGGAAACAATTGGGAATCCTGGAATACAAAGCCAATCCTGCGCTGATGGGTGGCAAGTATGGTATCTCCCTGCTGCCAAATGCGATCTCCAGCCACCAATTCGCTACCCTGTTCCGCTTGCAACAAGCCAGCCAGACAGTAGAGGAAACTGGTCTTTCCGGAACCGCTGGGGCCATAGATAGCGGTGACACCCTGCAGGGGAATATCACAGTCAACGCGCAGCTGAAAATCATTGCCGCGATCCAGCGTGACACGGGCTTTCAAATAGCTGCTCATCGAATTTTCCACCGGCTGCCATTGCTGCTGCGGTATAACAGGAACAACATCACAAAAGATAGCAACAGCAGTCCGCCCGCCATTTGGTGGGCGCTATCGTATTGCAGTGCCTCTACCTGGTCGTACAGGGCGATGGAAAGTACCTGGGTCTCGCCGGGGATGTTTCCGCCAATCATCAGTACCACGCCGAACTCTCCTACCGTATGCGCAAAACCGAGGCTGGCAGCGGTTATAAAGCTACGTCGGCACAGGGGCAGGACCACGCTCACCCAGCGATCCCAGGGCCTGGCGCCAAGTGTGGCGGCGGCATCCAGCAGCCCGGCGGGTATTTGCATAAAGGCAGATTGCAAGGGTTGAACCACGAAGGGCAGGGAATACAGGATTGATCCAATGACCAGGGCGCTGAAGGTAAAGGCCAGCGGTTGCCCGGTAATCAGCTCCCAACTTGAACCCACCGCAGAATCGGGGGCGAAGGCAATTAGCAGGTAAAAGCCCAGTACCGTGGGTGGTAAGACCAGCGGCAGGGCGACCACCGCCTCAATAGCCGAGCGAAAATGGCTGCGTTTTTGCGCCAACCACCAGGCCAGCGGCGTGCCCAGCAGCAGCAACCAAAAACTGGTAATTGTTGCCAGTTTGACGGTGATCCAGATGACGGTGCTTAGCTCAGTCATGGTCGGCAACTGTGGTGGCGTAGCCACGTTTTTCAATCAGCTTGCGCACCGGGCCAGACTGCAGATAGTTCATAAAGTCAGTGGCGGCGGGCTTGCCCGCGGCGATCTTCAGGATTACCGCCTGTTGCCGCAGGGGTGGATAGTCCCCAGTGGCAACGGTCAGGTAGCGAACTGGATCGAAGGACAGTCCGACCAGTGCCGCATCGGCACCCCCTGAAAACCACATTTGGTAGGCCTGGCTCACGTTTGCTGCACGCAGTAGACGAGCACTGCTGGCCAGGGAGTAGTGGGAGAGCACGGCACTGGCGGCCTGTCCGTAGGGTGCGTGACCCGGGTTGGCAATTACCAGGTCAAGGTTCGGGCTTTCCAGTACTGCCCCTATGCCCTGTTCGGCGAGCGGGGTAAGAGATTCCCGGTAGGCAAGCACCAGCTGCCCGTAGGCATAGGTAAAGCGCGAGCCGGCAACCGCGTAGCCCTTTTGCTCCAGTAGTTGGGGTTTTTCACTATCTGCCGCCAGCAATATGTCAAAGGGAGCGCCGTGCAGTATCTGGTTGTATAACACGCCGGTGGAGGCGCCACTGATCAAAAGTGAATGCCCGGTATTCGCCTTGAAACCCTCTCCAATCTCCAGCAACGTACTCTTGAAGTTAGCCGCGGTGGCGATTTTTAATGTGTCGCCAATAGCCGGGACAGTCAGGACAATCCCTATCAAGAGCGCTAACAGTACGCGCATGACCTACCCTTGTGAGTGAAAGCGCTAGTATCAATCAATCAGCTTAGCTTTGCACTGTCTGGCAGTGGCCCGGGTGTGCGTGCACAGCACCACACATCCACCTGGGCCGCCCCTGCGGCCAATAACACCCTGGCCAGGGCATTGGCGCTGGCGCCGGTGGTCATGACATCGTCGACGATAACCAGGTGTAAGCCAGAAAGCGTGCTTGTACATTGCATAGAGTTTCGTAGATTGACGGCTCGCTGGTCGGCACCGAGGCCAGCCTGGGGGCGAGTTGCACGGGTGCGGCGGCACCAGTGGCCCGCCACCTGCAAATTGTAGGGTGAGAGCAGTGGGTGTCGGCACAGTGCCTGCGCCAATAACTCGGCCTGGTTAAAACCCCGGCGCCAGTGGCGCCACCAGTGTAGTGGCATCGGCAGGAGGTAATCCGGCCTTGGCCTGTGTGCCAGTTCCCTGGCGACGTTACCGGCCAGCAAGTGTGCCAATGCCGCCAGCAGGCTCAGGTCCCCTTTGAATTTCATAGTCTTGATAGCGGTAGATAAGGGTTCGGTATAGAGGTGTGGTGCGATAGTGCGCTGGAAGGCGGGCGGGTTCACCTGGCAATGCCCGCACAGGGCGGCATGCATGGCCAGCGACTCTGTATTGGGCAGCGGCACTGTATTGGGCAGCGGCGCCGCACAGCAGGGGCAGGCGGGACTGTTACCGGCTAATTCCCGCTCGCAGGGCTGGCATAGTGTAATGGGTCGCCGGCTGGGCAGGCCGCAGACCATGCAATAGCAGGGTGCTACCAGGTCGAGGATTGTTCGCCCAACTCTGAGCGCTACATTTTTGTTATCCATACGCATCCTTGCGAGTGGGGTGTATACGCTGCTGTCGGTAAACCTGCAGCTTGAGTTAACTATAGTCCAGCGGCGCGCTGCCGGCGAGGTGCTTTCGTGGTTGACATTCGGGGGTTTTACGAGGACTATGTAAGCACTGCACACATACAATGCACAACGAGGTAAACATGCCTGATTACAAGGTACCACAGCGTGATATACGCTTTGTCATGAACGAATTGCTGGACTCGGAAGGGC
>Ga0114949_10000023_pt1 | contig 52173 bp, 48 predicted proteins | sample N074metaG_FD_83505 | JGI IMG/M metagenome (GOLD analysis project Ga0114949, IMG submission 83505) | Deep subsurface microbial communities from Kermadec Trench to uncover new lineages of life (NeLLi) - N074 metaG | ecosystem: Environmental > Aquatic > Marine > Ocean trench > Sediment | place...
CATAAAAAACCCGGCGCAGGGCCGGGTTTCATATCCCGTATTGGGATTCGGTCGCTACCAGCGATTGCCGCGGCTACCGCCGCCGCCGCCGCCACCGCCGCCACCGCCGCCATAACCGCCGCCGCCTCGTGGCGCCTTCGGCTTGGCTTCATTCACTTTGATCTCGCGGCCGTCGATGCTGGTACCATTGAGTTCCTGAATGGCCTTCTGTGCCTCGCTGTCGCTCGACATCTCGACGAAGCCAAAGCCCTTGCTCTGACCCGTATCACGATCCGTGATCACGTTGACCGAATCGACCGTGCCGCAAGCGCTAAACGCTTCCGTTAAAGACTGCTCGGTCGCTGAATACGGTAAATTGCCGACGTAAAGTTTCCTGCCCATGATACCTCCAAAAGGTTCGATAACCGCTCAAGAGGATGTAGGCACCATGCCCGCAGACTCGATATAAACGATATGAAAGGGGCGCGCAGTATACTGGTTTTCTGCGAATTTCCAAATCGCCGGCCAGAATCAAACGAGTCTCGGCCGCGGCAATATGCCGCGTCTGGATCCGACGCCTATATCAGCATTGGTCAGCGACGCTGAGCCAAATATTTTCGCCCGCGCGCCATGAGCTCAATAAATGCGGCCTCGTCGGCGGCTTCGACGATTTGGCTGATCTGCTGCACGGCCTTGACAAGTTCGCGCAGCGGCGCCAGCCCATGCGGATTCAGGTTCTGAATTTCAAAATAAAGCTCCGGGCTTTCGTCGGCGACAAGCGCGGCGACTTTTAGTTGAGCGTCGAACGTCGTGCTCGAAAGCTCATCGAGCTTCGGTAAGGTTTCTCCGCTCTCGGCGAGCGCCGTGAAGAAAGCGATATTCACGGCGTGCGACAAACCGAGCACATAGGCGATCAGGCGATCGTGATCTTCGAGCTTCATCTCGATCTGCTGGGCCATTGTCGATGCGAACAACTGCCGCGCTTCCCGCGTCGCTTCCGGCGCACCGACGTCAACAAACAACACATGACGCCCGGACAGCAATTCGGTGTCGGGGCCGAACATCGGATGCAGCGAGGTGACTTTCGCGCCCGCGCTCGCGAGCTTGCGCAACCCAGCCTCGAGCGGCGATTTCAACGACCCGATGTCGAAAATCAGCCCGCGACGACCGACCGCGGCGATCTCGTCCAGGATATCGGCGGTGACTCCGATCGGCGCCGCGATGACCGTGACGTCGAACGTATCCGGTGTCTCGCGCCAGTCCTCGACCTGCGTGAAGGCGCCAACGGTGTGGTCGGGATCGGCGACCGTGACGTCGAAGCCCTGCGAGCGGAAAAACTCAGTGAACCATTGTCCCATCTTACCGCCGCCGCCGATCACGAGCGCCGAGCGCCCCTTGCCGTGCGCGTCGGCGCGCACGCGGGCCTGCTCCTGATTGGTCAACGACGACCGGATCAAGAGTTCCATCAGGGTTTCGGCCAGCGCGGGCGGGATACCGAGAATCAGCGCCTGCTCGCGCGCTATCTCGATGACTTCTTTTTCGCGCGCAAAATCTCGCGTCACCTGTCCGCTGGCTTGCTTTACCACGCCGATCTCATCGACGACGCCCTGGCGCTCGGCGACAAGCTCGAGAATCCGTCGATCCAACTCCGACAGGCGGGTGCGCAGTTTGTCGAGACTCATAAGGCGTCCTGCTTCGCTTGGGTGTAAAGTTTCTACCAGAGTCGCGCCCGGTTCCGCAAGTCCGCATATCAAAGCTGCGGCAACCGAATACTCTACAATTCCCCCATTGGTCACAGGTTGGATTGGCCAGGGGTGCGAACGGGCCCCGCACGGACTTTTTTTAGGAGTAGCAAAACATATGAAATCTCGAGCGGCCATCGCCTGGGAAGCGGGCAAGCCTCTTTCCATAGAACTCATCGACGTCGACGGGCCCAAGAGCGGCGAGGTCCTGCTACGCGTCGTGGCCACCGGGGTCTGTCATACGGACGCCTTCACGCTGTCCGGTGCGGATCCTGAAGGACTGTTTCCGGTTGTCCTCGGTCACGAGGGCGGCGCCATCGTCGAAGACGTCGGCATGGATGTCACAAGCGTCAAACCGGGCGATCACGTCATCCCGCTCTACACGCCGGAATGCGGCAGCTGCTCTTTCTGCGCGTCGGGCAAAACCAACTTGTGCCAAGCGATCCGTGTGACCCAGGGGCAGGGCCTGATGCCCGACGGCAGCAGCCGGTTTTCGGCGGACGGACGCACGGTCCACCATTACATGGGCACATCAACATTCTCCGAATACACCGTGCTGCCCGAAATCGCGGTCGCAAAAGTAAACCCGCTGGCACCGCTCGACAAAGTCTGCCTGCTTGGCTGCGGCATTACGACGGGCATCGGCGCCGTCCTGAACACGGCGAAAGTCACGCCGGGTTCAACCGTCGCCGTATTCGGGCTCGGCGGTATCGGCCTGAGCGTCATTCAGGGCGCGGTCATGGCGCAGGCTGCGCGGATCATCACGATCGACATTAATCCGGAGAAGGCGGAAATGGCGAACCAGCTCGGCGCGACCGACTTCGTGAACCCCGAGGATCACGACGTGCCGATACAGGAGGTTATCATCGACATGACAGACGGCGGCGTCGACTACTCGTTCGAATGTATCGGCAACGTCGACCTCATGCGTTCGGCCCTGGAGTGCTGCCACAAGGGCTGGGGCGAATCGACGATTATCGGCGTGGCCGGCGCCGGGCAGGAAATAAGCACGCGGCCATTCCAACTCGTGACCGGGCGCGTCTGGCGCGGCACGGCGTTCGGTGGCGTCAGGGGTCGCAGCGAGCTGCCGGGATATGTCGATCGATACCTGGCCGGCGAAATCAAGGTCGACGAGATGATCACGCACACGATGCCGCTCGAGGACATCAACCGGTCGTTCGATCTCATGCACGAGGGCAAAAGCATACGTTCCGTCATTCATTTCTAGTGGTGAAACCACTGATATGACCCAGCCACTCGCGATTGCGACGACGTCTCCGTTGGCGGCACAAGCCGGCGAAGTGATGGCCCGGCTGGGGGGCAACGCCATCGATGCCGCCATTGCCGCGACACTGGTGTCGATTAACACGGAGCCGGGTGTCTGCTCGCTCGGCTGCGGCGGGTACATGACGATCTGGCCGCCCGGCAAAGATCCGCTCACGCTCGACGGCTACGTGGCGGTACCGGGCAAAGGCGCGACCGACGCGAAAACGTCCCGTAACAGCACCGAGGTGCACCTCGAGTATGGCGGGGGCGTGACGACGGTCGTCGGCCCGGACTCTATCGGCGTGCCCGGCGGAGTTGCGCTTTTGGGCGTCGCATCGCGAACCTTTGGGCGCCTGCCGTGGCAGGAACTGTTCGGCCCCGCGGTCAACGCGGTCAACGCGGGCTTTCCTCTACCTGAAGCGTCGTACCACTACCTCAAATACTCCGGAAAACCAATCTTCGGCGGCTCCGCCGACGGCTTCGCGGCCCTTCACGATGCGGACGGAACGCTCAAACGAGCAGGCGATACCATTCGAGTGCCCCACCTCGCCGACACGCTCGAACGCATCGCGAGACTCGGAGCGGAAGAGTTTTATACGGGCGCGATCGGCCAGGCCATGGCCCGTTATTGTCGGGATGCGGGCGGCCGTCTCGGCGCCGACGACCTGGCCAGCTACGAGGTACTGCACCGACCGAGCCTCAAAGTCGATTGTCGCGACTGGCGGATTGCGACCAACCCGCCCCCGGCCATCGGCGGCGTGGTGCTCGCGGCCATGCTGACGATGCTCGGGCAAAGCGGGTTCGCGCGTTGGGACAGAAGCGCGCTTAAAGTCCTCGTCGACGTACAACGTGCTGTGCTCGACTATCGGCGCGAGCGTCTCGATCTCAGCGAGCGGATTTCGGAAGATGCGGCTCGGCTGTTGGACCTCGCGCAAGTCGGGGACTTGTCTGGAATCATCGCATCGGGGTCCACGTGTCACACCTCCGTCGTCGACGCGTCGGGCCTGGCTTGCGCAGTCACGATGTCGGCCGGTTACGGGTCCGGCGACATGCCGCCTGATACCGGCGTCTGGCTCAATAATTGCGTTGGCGAACTCGAACTGAATAAAGCCGGACTGGATGTCGGGCCACCAGGTATCCGGCTGCGGTCGAACATGGCGCCGACGGCGGCGCGCGACACCACCGGCGCGATCATGGCGATCGGTTCCCCCGGCGCCGACCGGATTACGACCGCCATTCTGCAGGCACTCGTCAATTATCTCATCCTGCGCATGCCGCTCGCCGAAGCGATCGCACACCCGCGTGCCCATGTCGAGTTCGGGATCGAGTTCGGTCCGGACCGACACCGGGTTGCCTACGAACGCGGGCTGCCGGTAGCCGAACTCGGCGTGCCGTGCCGCGAATTCGAATCGCTATCGATGTTTTTCGGCGGCGTCGGCGCAGCCATTTGGTCACCCGAACGCGGTTTCGCGGTCGCGGCCGACCCGCGCCGCAATGGCGGTGTCTGGAGCACCGTCGGGAACGCCGGGGATTCGGAATGACCGCGAGGCTGCGGCCCGCCACCATGATTGCCACTATGGCCGCAGCCATCAGCGCCCTCGCCTCGGCGCTCCCGGTGCCGACCGCGGCGGCGCCTTTGTTGACGCTTCGCGACGGCGACAATATTTCGATATCCGTTCCCGCCAACCAAAGTCGTCTCGCGTTCGATCTTGTCGGCGGCATCTGGATCATGGACCCGCGTGACGGACAGGCGGAGCCGGTGACGGCCATCACGGAGTACAGCCGGCATCCGGCATTTTCCCCCGACGGCCGATGGATTGCATTCGAATCGGTGCGCGACAAATTCCACCAGATCATGCTGATCAGCCCGGCAGGCGGCACACCGAAACAGCTGACCTTCGGCGACTATCATCACCTGTCGCCGACCTGGGCGCCGGATGGCCGGCGCATCGTGATTGCTTCGAACCGGGCCGGAACGTTCGACCTCTGGGCGCTCGATGTTGAAACGTTCACGCTGCATCAACTGACCTCCGGCCCGAACAATGATCGCGAACCGTTCTGGAATGCCGATGGCACCGTACTGACCTTCGTGCGCGACGACGGCATTGAATCCTCGATCATGGCGCTGGCCCCCGGCACCAAGCCGACCGCTCTCCTGACCGAACCAGCGAGGATTCACGGACCGTCCTGGCGTCCGGGCAACCGGGTCCTGACATATGTCCGCCAGCTCGACGGCAGAAGCCAACTGCGGATGCTTCTCCTGTCGACCCCGGCGATTACCAAACCGATTACGCAGGGAGAGTATGTACATCCCTATCCTGCGCTCTGGCTCGATCGAGAGAATTTTCTATATGCTGCCGACGGTCGCATCAAGCGGCGCGAGTTTGGATCGCGCACGGCCGAGGCCGTGCCGTTCGAGGCACGGATCGAAGTCGAGCAAACAAACGTCTCGGTTCGTGAACTGGATTTCGAGGACAACACCAACCGGGCCGTAAACGGCATTACGGGATTGAGTCCGATCGGCGACGGTCGTCTGATCGTCAGCGCACTCGGTGACCTCTGGGAACTGAACGCAGATGGAACACTGTTGCGTCAACTGACCAATGATGCGTTTGTGGATACGCATCCGGCCGTTTCACCGGACGGACGGACGCTTGCGTTTATCTCGGACCGGGGCGACAACCTGCAACTCTGGCTCATGGATATTGAAACCAGGCGTGTCGAACGCCTGACTGTCGAAGAGGGCATCGTACTTTATCCGGTATGGAACCAGACGTCGGACGCGCTCGCTTTCCTCGTCGCGAATCATGCAAGCGCAACACAGCTGACTTTGAAACGCATTGACCTGCAGGATCGTACTGTCATCGTGCTGGCCGACCAGCTTTCGAATTCCGCACCGCCGCTACTTGACGGCGACGATTGGTCGCTGCCGTCAATGCGCGGACCGGATTCGGATCTGACCGAGGTGCCCCTGACCTGGCGACCCTTGAAACCGGAGGGCCGGTTCATCATCCGCGCGGGAAGAATATTTGACGGGATCGGACCCGGCTACGTGACCGATCATGAAATCCTTATCGAAGAAAACCGTATCGTCGAGATCCGGCCCTGGACCGAAGCAAATTCCGGCGAACAGGTTATCGACGCGACGCGATACACGGTCATCCCGGGACTGATCGATCTGTCCGTGCAACAGGCCTACGCGAGCGATGAAAGCCTCGGGCGGGCTTGGCTCGCCGCCGGCGTCACGACGATTCGCGAAACCCTCTGGAACTTGCCGGAAGCAACCGAACGGCATGAGAGCTGGCTGAGCGGACGCAGGATCGGACCCCGCCTGTTTATGGCGCTAAATTCATGCGCGGGGAGTCAGGACGCAACCAGTTCAGCAGTCATCGACAGGATGATGGCCGGACTCTCGCGGCCTTACGTCACGCTCATCGAACTCTGCCCGGCGCTCGGCAGTGAAGTCTACCGGCGACTGATTGCCGAAGCCCACGCAGCCGGCCTGCCGGTGGCCACATCGGTTCCGTTTCCCGCCCTGCTGCTCGGTGCGGACGAATTGCGTCTCGGCTCGGCGGGCGGCGGAGATGACCCGATGATGTTGCGGCCCGACGGCTTCACTTACGGCGATGTGGCCAATATTGTCGGCAAGCTTGACACCACAATCGTGTCGCGGCTCGCGGTTGCCGGTCACAACGCGGGTCCAGACCTGTTCAGGGCAATCAGCCGCGGGGCACGCGTCGTGACCGGCAGCGCGGCCCCGCTAACCCCTTACGGGCAGGGGTTGCAGGCCGAACTGCGGTTACTCGCCGACACCGGACTGCAGCCGTTCCAGGTACTCAAGATGACGAGCCTCGACGCAGCCCGCGTACTCGGCGCCGGCAAGGATCTGGGCTCGATCCAGGCCGGTAAACTCGCGGACCTCGTCATTGTCGACGGCGACCCGCTGACCGATATCGGTGACACAGCCAACGTCGTCATTACCATAATCAATGGCCGCGTCTATCGAATCGCCGACCTGAAGCGGCCCGGGAACGGAAGTGTTGGAAAACTTTACAACTAATCGGGGCCGGGGAAACTTAAGCCGATGTTTTGCCTCGAAAGGCTGAATTTTGCCTCGCGGCCGTGCAGACCTCGTGAATCCTATATAAACAGGGCGATTTCAGCCAAAAGATTCTGACGTTCTATGCAGTTGAAGGGGGTTTTTCATCACGGCTCAAGCTGGAAACGGCCAAATAGATGTCGAAATTCATTACAAATGCGTGCCGCGGAGACTGAAACCGTGCCATTAAGGAATTATAAGTGCCTGTTTTTAATATTGTTTTATGGGATGGCACGGGTTTTGCTTATATATTATGCGCACAAAAAAAGGTTCTTACAGGCGGTGGCAAATTCGACATCTGTACACAGACATCGAAGCCAGAAGAAGCGAACAATAAAAATAATAATCAGAAGAAGTAGAAAAAAAGCGGATTTATAACAAAAAAAATCCAGCACAGCCTCGCCGCTGAAGTAAGAACCGAACACGCGACAACAACAATAACCCGTATACCCCGCTTCCCACGCGGGGTTCTTTTTGCCCGTAAAATGTGTGGCCATCTGAATGGCAACCCACTGAAATAATTCACGGGGGCTCCGGTATGGAAACGACTCTCGAGTGCGTCGGACTGACGGTAGCGGTCAACGGGCGCACCCTCGTCGAGCGCCTGAACCTTTCGCTCACGGCCGGCACCATCGTCTGTATTCTCGGCCCGAACGGAGTCGGCAAAACGCTGACACTGCATACCCTGGCCGGACTGCGTGCGAGCCAGGGCGGCGACGTGCGTCTGCACGGCCGGGCGATGGCGGACCTCGACCGGCCCGACATCGCCCGGCGGCTTGGCCTGCTGTTGCAGAATCAGGAGGACGCTTTCCCGACGACCGTGCTCGAAACCACACTCATGGGCTGCCATCCCAGGCTGAACTTCTGGCAATGGGAGACGAGTGCGGACATAGAGATGGCTCGGGCCGCGTTGCGCTCGATGGACCTGGCCGACCTCAGCCACCGCATGACGGCGACTTTGTCGGGCGGCGAACGACAGCGCCTCGCACTGTCGATGCTGCTCGTGCAGGATCCCGATGTCATGCTGCTGGACGAGCCGATGAATCACCTCGATCCGTTGCATAAATTAGCGGTGCTGGAAAAACTCGCCGCGCTCGCCGATCAGGGCAAGACCATCCTCGCCACGCTGCACGATCCGGTTCTGGCCGCGAGATATTCACGCGCCGTGTTGTTGTTGTTCGGTAACGGCAGTTGGGATTTCGGTCCGACGGACGCGATGCTGACCCCCGAGAAGCTTGAACGACTCTACGGCACGCCGTTTGTCGCGTACACGCGCGATAATCAAAGCGTGCTTGTGCCGGCCCCGGCACGGTAACCTGCTTGACACCGACTGTGTCCGGCCGATAGAGTCCATCGCTCACTTGGTGTTTCCGACCGACAGGTTGGAATAACGGGAAGCCGGTGCGTCAGAATCACAGCGATTCGACAATCCCGGCGCTGCCCCCGCAACGGTGATCGAGTAAAAACCGAATCTCAGGGCCAGATTCACTGGACCCGAAACCACTGCGAAATCGCGGGAAGGTGATTCGGCACGGGACATCCCGCTCGTAAGCCCGGAGACCGGCCTCGTGAACGTAACGAGGGTGCGGTGGGCGCTTGAGGAGCTGATGTCTCAGCAACTCCAGACCTCCCTATCCCATACATAACCACACCAGCCTGCGCGGGGATGCGCATCGGGAGGCGCAAAAATGAAGCCTTTAGTATCTACTTCAGGGGCAGCCTTGCTTATCCTGAATACTTTAAATTTTAGTTCTGCGGTAGCCGAATCCAGGGACAACATGATCATTACGGCTAACCGAGTTCCAACGGCCATCAATCGCGTCATCGTACCGGTCAGTGTGATCGATATAGAAGATATTGAGAGAAGTCTTGCCCTGGACCTGTCCGATATTCTTCGTTTTCAGGCGGATATTGACGTCGTGCGCACGGGTGCGGCCGGGTCGCAGACCTCCATTTTTACCCGCGGCACCGAAAGTAATCATACGTTGGTATTGATCGACGGCGTACGCATCAACAATGGATCGACCGGCGGTGCACCGGTGAATTTCATTTCTCCGAACTTTATTCGACGCGTGGAAATCGTTAAAGCACCGCGCACCACATTGTATGGCGAGGACGCGATTGGAGGCGTTATCAACATCCTGACGAAACGTACCGAAGGCACGGAATTTACGGTATTTGCCGGCGCGGGAGCAGACAGCACCACTAAAATTGGCGTGGCCGGCGGAACCGAGGCAGGGGCATTCACCATGGGTGCCCAAGTCCAATATACCGACACAGACGGGTTCCCCTCGGTCGTCGGCGCGACACAAGATCGCGGCTACCACAACACAAGTATCGTCGCCAACGTGCTGGGTGATTTCGGCCCATGGATGGGCGAAGTGCGCCTCTGGCACAGTGAAGGCACCAACGAATATTTTGACTTTTTCCTCAATCCGGTGGATCAGGATTACACCAACACCGCTCTCGCTTTCTCGGCACTGACGGATTTCTCAGCAAATTGGAACAGCCGGGTCGATGTCAGTTTCGTCAAAGACGACCTCGAGCAGAATCAATCATCCGATTTCGTGAAAACCGACCGCTGGACTGTCGATTGGCAAAATATCTACACACTTGGCGAAAGAAACGTTTTGGTGGGGGGACTCTATTTTTCGTCGGAAGACGTCGATTCTTCATCCTTCGGCACTCTGCTCGATGCCGATACCGCAGCTGTAGCGGCTGTGTATCTTGAAGACAATATCGATCTCGGTCGACATGATGTCGTTCTTGCCGGGCGTTTAAGCGACAACGATGCCTACGGATCCGATTTCACCTGGAACGTTGAATATGGCTTCGAAATTTCGGCACCCTGGCGCCTGACGGCCAGCGCCGGGCGTGCTGTCAGAGCCCCGACCGCCTTCGATCGCTTTGGCTTCGGCGGCGACCCCGACCTTAAGGAAGAAGAAGCCATCACGTTCCAGGCCGGTGTGCAATGGACCGTAGCGACCGATCATCTATTCAGCCTCAATGCCTATCATTCCGACATCGACAACCTGATTTCCTTCAATGCGATGTCGATGCTCGAGAACATCGCCGAGACCGAAATTAAGGGCATTGAAGGCACCTACAGTTTTTCGGCCGTAGACTGGTTTCTGAGGATTTCCGGCATGGTGCAGGATCCCGAAAATAAAACCACGGGCAAAACACTCGACCGGCGAGCCGAGGAATCAGTGAGCGCGACACTCACTAGAAAATTTGGTGTGCACAGTGCCAGTATCGATTTCCTGGCTGTGGGCTCTCGCCAGGACTTCGGTGGAGAAATGGCCGGTTATGGCCTGACCAACCTGACTGGTCAGTTCGTCTTCAACGACAACTGGAACATCAATGCCCGCATCGAAAATCTCTTCGACAAGAACTATGTACTTGCCAATTTCGATGTTGGCGTCCCCTATGCCATACCCGATCGCGGCCTCTACGTCGAAGTGCGCTACAAAATGAATTAGCCTGTTCCACTGACCCCAGCGACGAGAATGGCGTGGCGCGCGACTGGGGGTATGATATAAGCCATGGGCCATCGACTCAGCAAGATTTACACGCGTACCGGCGACGATGGCACCACCGGACTCGGCAATGGTGATCGGGTATCCAAAGACGGGGTGCGCGTAGAGGCCTACGGCACCGTCGACGAACTCAACAGCCTCGTGGGCCTGATTCTCGCCACACCGGACCTCGACGCCGAGGTACGCGAATGCCTGACGCGTATTCAGCACCGGTTATTCGATCTCGGCGGCGAACTCTGCATGCCGGGCCATACGGTGATTACAGCAGATGCCGTGACCGCGCTCGAGGAGGCGCTCGACGGGTTGAATGCCGAGCTGCCGCCGCTGAAGGACTTCGTGCTGCCCGGAGGCACACCGGCGGCTGCGGCCTGCCATGTCGCCCGCAGCGTCTGCCGGCGCGCCGAGCGCCGGGTACTGAGCCTGTCGAGGAGTGAAACCGTAAACCAACAGGCGCTTATTTACCTGAACCGGCTATCGGACCTGCTGTTCGTCATCTCGCGCGCGCTGAACCGAAAAGCCGGACAAGCCGAGCCGCTCTGGCAGAAAGATCTATAGCTCGGCCCGAGCAAGTTTCTTCCGTCTCGCCGTTTCCAGATGTTCGCAAATCCGACGAACGCCGCCGAGAATTCGTGTACTCGGCCGCACGATCAGATCGGCATCGACGACATACAGATTGCCGTTGCGGACGGCTGGAATACTCGGCCATCGGGCCCAGACGGATAATCCGTCCGGCAGTTGCGTCACGTTCGGGCCGGCACCACTGGCGATGATAACTTCGGGCGCGCGATCGAGAATGGCTTCGACGGACACGGCCGGGGCCAGCTCATCCAGATTCGCAAATATATTCCGGCCACCGCAAATCTCGATCGCTTCGCCGATCACGTGACGCCGACTGATCGTCAGCATCGGTCGCACCGATATCTGATAGAGCACACTGATGTCCGCCGCGCCCCGATAGCGATCCCGCAGACTAACCAGCGCCTGAGCATATTCCGCCGCGGCGCGATCCGCTATCGCGGACGTCCCCGCCAGCCGGCCGATGATTCGTAGGTGCTCGGCGACTCCCTCCAGACTGACCGGTTCAAGCGCGACGACTCGGTAGCCGAGATCGCGAAGGCGCGTGAAGACTGACTCCGGGTTACCGGACACCCAGCCGAGGATCAGGTCCGGTTCCAGTGCGGCGATGGCTTCGTAATCGAGGCGAAAGGCGTCGCCGACTCTGGGCAAAGCCTGCGCCGTAGCCGGAAAATCGCTGAATTCAACGACGCCGACCAGGCGATCGCCGGCGCCGGCCGTGAACAGCAATTCGGTCAGATGCGGTGCGAGCGCGACAATGCGCCGAGCGGGCGTTCCGGATAATGATTTTTGGGGTTGGTCAGCGTCCTGACTGCAACTCGAGACGCAGACGAGGCAAACGGCAAGCACGAGACTGCGCGAACGTGTCACCGGACCCGGTATCCCTCAGGTCAGCCAATCCGACAATGTGAGAATCGCGATGATCGGACACCAGATTAACCACAACGTTCTATTGACGAGGTCCATGGCCTGACGCACCGGCGTCGACGCGCTCGATTCGTCATCAACCTCGCGCGCTGCCCCGACCGCGCCGTGTCCGATGCAGGCCATAAGGTCGCTGGTCATCTGAAAGAACGGTTGGGTACGATCATCGCTGTATTGGCGCCAACAGGACAGTGCGTCCTCGAAGCTGCCGGCCATGGCGTAGCCGGCGGACAACAGGCGCGCCGGCAGCCACGCGAACAGCCCGTGCAACGTACGCACGGCCCACACTATCGTTGTGCCGGCCTCCTCGTCGTGATTCCGGCTGTATTGGAATGCGAGCCGCCGGCGCATCATATCCAGCATCCGGAACAACCAGGCGCCTGCGGGCCCCAGCAACAGAAACCAGAACACCACGCCAAAAATACGATTGTTGGCCTGCACGAACACGGCCCGTTCTACCAGAGCAATGCGCTCTTCAGATCCCTCGGGCAGATCATCTTCGATGAGTTCACGCGCAACTCTCCGAGCGTCTTCGGCACGCGCGTCGTCAACGGCCGCGCAATAGTCGTTAACTTCTTCCTTGAGATCGCGGGGGCCCAGCGAAAACAGCAGCACGATCACGGCCAGCGCGAAATAAGGGATCTGATAAAGCGTTCCGGCGAGCGCAAAGGAAATCAAGCCGACCGGTACGATCAGCACTAACGTAAATAAAACCAAGCCGGCCATGGTCACGACGCGGGACGTTTTTTCGAACATTCGCAAAACCCGGTCGAACGCGGGGTCGAGCCAACGGAATTCCCGCAGATGAAACAAGTGCGTCAGCAGACGCTCGATCCCGAGCCCGAGTAACAGCGCGACGAAATTCACGCCATCGCCCCTTCAGCAAGGCCGGAGCGCAAACGCGCCCAGTCGAACGCCGGCCCCGGATCTGTCTTGCGGCCCGGTGCGACGTCGCAATGCCCGACAACCGGAGCGTCCGCGAGCGAGGAAATAGCTTGTCGCATGGCCGCTACCACGTCACACAGCACGCCGTACTGTGCGTCGGTATATGCCAGTGTATCGACGCCTTCCAGTTCAATACCGATCGAAAAATCATTACAGCAATCACGGCCCTCGAAATGCGAAGCACCGGCATGCCATGCGCGTTTCAATAAGGGCACATACTGAACGAGTTCGCCGTCCCGGCGAATCAGCAGATGACTCGAAACCTTCAAATCGACAACCTCACAAAAATACGGATGCGCGGATGCATCCAGACAGTTCGTAAAAAACCGGTCAATCCATTCCCCACCGAATTCTCCCGGCGGCAGGGAGATCCCATGAATAATGATGAGGTCCGGTCCGCATCCCGGCGGCCTGTCGTCACAATTCAGCGACGGCACCTGCCGTGCTGCCGGAATGAGACCCGATTCTACGTCGATTTTAATCATTCTTTGGGGGTCTTTCGTTGGCTCTGTTCAACTGAGACATAATATCCTCATGCGCCCCAGAATTTTCCATCCCGGCGCGCTCACCGAAGGTGCAGAACTCCGGCTCAAGGGCACCGAGGCAACTCACCTGGGAAAAGTCCTGCGTCTTCGGGGGGGCGATGAAATCATCCTGTTCAACGGCGACGGTCTGGATCACATGGCCCGGATTATATCGACAGGTCGCCATGATATGACTATTGAGATCGGCGAGTGTCGTGAATCCGACACCGAATCACCCATAGACGTCACGCTATTACAGGGTATATGCAAAAACCAGCACATGGATATGTTGATTCAGAAATCCACCGAACTCGGCGTGCGCACGATTCGACCCGTGATCTGCGAGCGAGGCGTCGTCCGGATCAACGACGAGCGCATCGACAGGAAGGTTCGGCACTGGCGCCGCGTCGCCATCAGCGCATGCGAGCAATGCGGGCGGACGCTGATTCCGGAATTCGGGCAACCGGAAATTCTGGCCGACGCGATAGAACGGCTGGACGCAACGGCGGCCCGAATTATCCTGGATCCGGCCGGATCCGAGATCCTGCAAGCCGCGATCGGAACGGCCCACTGTATCGTGCTGCTCGTCGGACCCGAAGGCGGCCTTACAAAAACGGAAACCAGCGCGGCCCTCAAGGCCGGCTTCAGAACAGTACGCCTCGGCCCGAGGGTCCTGCGTACTGAAACAGCACCCGTCGCGGCGCTGAGCATCATTCAATATCTGATCGGTGACCTGGGCGAACGTTAGCGGAATTATGCCGCAGCCAGATAGTTCTGAATCATGGCCTCGAGTTTTTCGAGATCGGGAATGAGCGGATATTCGTTGATCATCCGAATCTGGCATATGACGGGGCCGTCGTCTGGCCAGGGGTGTTTGTCATCGAGTTCCATGACGTCGCGGTTGACGCGCACCAACTGAGGAAACCCTTCCGTCAAAATGCCGAAATGCCCGCTTTCGAGAACGCCTGAAAGGCCGTTGAATATCGCGACTCTGGTTCGTCCGCCGGGTTCGGCAACCGTGAGCCCGCACAAGGCTTCAAAACAGATAGTCGGCACCTGTTTCTGATTCCACCGAATTTGGCCGCGAAACCATGGTGGTCCCTCGGCATCGCCGACCGGAGAAATAAATCGGATGACCTCGGCAACGCAGGTACGCGGAACGATCAGGCGCCCCTCATTGAGCGGGACGAGAAGACTGTAGAGTTCTTCGACCTGTTGCTCCATCGATTTTAAATCTCCCGTTTTGATACCGCTTAATCGGTCTGCAGTAAGTGCCGCATGGCGTTCAAAAGGTCGCCTTCCTGGTACGGCTTGCTGAGATAGTCGTTGACGCCGAGTTCGATCGCGCGCGCTTTATGTTTGTCACTGACACGCGACGTAATCATAATGATCGGCACGTCCTCGGTACCGGGATTATTACGCACGAAAACCGCAAACTCGTAGCCGTCCATACGCGGCATCTCAACGTCGAGCAAGATGATGTCGGGCCGATGATCCCGTAAAACGCCGACGGCTTGCAGGCCGTCTCTGGCAGTCAGGACCCTGAATCCGTTGCGCTCCAGCAGACGTTGGGAGACGCGCCGCATCGTAATCGAATCATCCACGACCAGCGCAAGCAATTTCTCCGCCTCTGTTCCGAGGCCGGTTTCGACCGGCTCCACGAGAGGCGGGGCCAAGCGAACCAACGCGCCGGCGTCGAGTATGATCGCGATCCGGCCATCGCCGAGAATCGTCGCGCCGGAAACACCGCGTATCGCGGCCAGCTGGGTCCCGATGGACTTCACGATGATTTCGCGGCTGTCGAGCATCTCATCGGTCACGAGGGCCGTTGAATTATTGCCGGCCCGGATGAGAATGATGGAAACGCGTTCCTCGTCTTCCGGAATTCTCGCGGATCCGAGCCCCAAGTACTGGCCCAGGTACCGCAGCCGATAAGTCTGATCGCCGTAATCGATGGACGGCGCATCTTCAGCTATTTTTTCCAGGAATTCAGACCTCGATATCCGGATGATCCCTTCCACGGTCGGTAGCGGCAGTGCATAGAGTTCGTCCGCTGCACGCACGATCAGCGCCTGGGTGACCGCCAACGTAAAGGGGAGTCGCACCGTGATCGTGGTGCCCTCGCCCCTGCGCGTATCCACGCGCAAGGTACCCCCAAGCCTGGCGACTTCATTCGCCACGACATCCATGCCGATACCGCGACCCGACGCCTGGGTCAGCCGATCCGCCGTCGAGAACCCGGATCGCAGCACGAACTGCAGAACCTCCTCGTCGCTGACCTCATCGTCCTTGCCGCAGAGGCCCAGCTCGACCGCCTTGCGACGAATCGAGTCGATATCCATGCCCTTGCCGTCATCGCTGATGTCGATAACGACCTGCGAGCCATCTCGGTGCACATTGATTGACAGTTTGCCGACCTCGGGTTTGCCAGCCTTCTTGCGCTCCTTCGGCGTCTCGATACCGTGAATGACTGCGTTTCTGAGCATGTGCTCGAACGGCGGCAGCATCTTCTCGAGAACCTGCCGATCGATTTCACCACCGCCCTGCAGGGACAATTCGGCCTGTTTATCATGTTCCGTAGCCATCTGCCTGACCAGCCTGGCTAACCGAGCCGCGTGTTGCTGGAACGGCACCATCCTCGTGCGCATGAGGCCATCCTGAAGCTCGCCCGCCGTCCGCGCCTGCTGCACGAGCAAGGCCTCGGTATCGCCGGTAATGCTCTGCAGCAGGTCTTTGATGCTGCTGACGTCGCTCGCGGTCTCGGTAAGCGCGCGCGTAAGTTGCTGAATTTTTGAATAACGCTCCAGCTTAAGAGGGTCGGCGCTTTCAGTCGCCGAAACATCGGAGTCATGCTGATAAAGAATCTGCGCTTCCGTTGCAACCTCCAGACCGCGCAACTGCTGCCGCAATCGCAACACCGTCTGACCGAGTTCATCGAGATTGAACTGAATCTGACTCATTTGCTGACTCAGACGCGACTGAAAAATACTGACTTCGCCCGCATTGTTGAGTAATTGCTCCAACACGGCCGGATCCACACGCGCGAAATCCCGCCGCTCCGGTGCAATGACCTCGGGCGGTGAACCCTTGACCAAAGCCGTGAGGCCGCCCGGCTCAGGCTTCGCCGGCTCCTGTAATTCCCGTGCAAGTTGACCGAGCTGCTCGTCGACCGGAATCGGTCGGGGATCTTTTGCGACTGGCTCCGTTGCCGCTGCCTCGCCCGTTTCGCTCGGCTTCTCCCGCGCGGCTTCCGACTCTTCAGGCGCCTCTGGGGATTGCTTTTCCGGCTGCTCTTCGGTTTGCTCGCGATCTTCGGCGTTGAGAGCTGCTTGCAAGCGGTCTACGAGCTTTTGCGGCGGCGATTTGGCATCACCTTGGGAAACCGTCTCGCTCAGGCGATGTAATTCATCGACCGTTTCCTGCAGCAGCTCCAATCGGTCCGGATTCTGCCGCAGTCCACCGCTCGACAAGCGCAACAGATACGTTTCGAGGTCATGGCTAAGATCGCCCATGGGCAACAGGCCCGCCATACGCGCGCCGCCCTTCAACGTATGCAGGCAGCGCTGGAGTTCTGCCAGCGCCTCGTCAGACATCAGCCCCCCGGTCGAACCGGCCAGCACTGCGTCAATGCGCTCGAGAATTTCCGCCGCCTCTTCGGCGAATATACCGGCCACCTCGATATCGAACTCGGGTTCCCGCGCCTGGCCGGGGGTAGCGGCCGTCGCTTGCGCCGACCGGCCCTCCAGTTCCTCATCGAGCGCCACGAGCCGGGCCCGCAGCTCACCGAAATCCGGCATCTCGCGACTGACATCTGACAGGCATTCGACGATAACGGCGAGCGCCCTGACCGCATCGGCACAGGCCGTGATAACGGGTTCGTCGACAGCCAGTTGATGATCGAACGCGCGGCGCACTAACTCATTCAGCGGCTGCGTGATCTCCGCGGCCGGCTCCGCCTTGGCCATCGTCACACTGCCGTGAAGCGTATGGCAAGCCCTGTGAACTTCATCCGAGATATCGAACGGCGGCGTGCCGGTGCGGCACTCTTCAACATATCGGCTGATAACGTCGAGATGCGTCGCAGTCTCCTTCGACAGGATCTCGAGCAACTCGGCATCGAATCGGGGCGCCGCTGCATCGCTTTGTACGGGTTCTTGGAGGACTTCCAAATGGTCCTCCGGCGCGATTGCCCTGGTCACCCTGGCCTGACCCGTGGCATAGGCCTCGGATTCAGCAATGAGTGACTGCACGTCGCATTTTGGCGCCGTACCGACCTCAAGTTGCTCGAGCAATTCGGGCAAGGCGCCGATGGCCCGACCCAGAAATTCGATGATCTCAGGCGCGCGCTCGATCGTATTGTTGAGAATCCGATTCAAAAGGTTCTCGATACTCCAGCAGAATTCGCCCATCAGAGCGGCACCGACAACGCGGCCGCTGCCTTTCAGCGTATGCATGGCCCGGCGAATTTCCGCGAGCGCCCCGTGTTCGCTCTCGTCCTCCGCCCAGACCGGGAACAGCTTATTGATTGATTCGATGGCCTCGCCGGCTTCCTCGATAAACAATTCGATGAGCTCCGGCGCAACACGTTCGGTGCCTTCCCCTTCTGGAATCAACGCCACGGTTTCGATCTGGGTGTCCGTGGGTCTCATTAGACTGACCATCGTCGACTCGGTACCGGGCGCTTGCATCGTCGTCGCCGCGCTCGAAATTTCAATGTCGGCAAACTTCGGTATCGTGTCCTTTCCGCCCTCGCGCAGTGTCTTCAGGCAAGTGCGCGCATTGTCGAGCATGTACCGCGGCTCCTTGCGTCCCGCCTGCAAAGTCTCTAGATAGTATTCAAGGCTGACGATCGCATCGGCCAGCAAATCGAGCTCGCGCTTGTCGACATTCGCATAGCCTTCTTGCATCAACACGCCAATAGACTCGCCGATTTCGTTGACAACCGAAACAGCCGCGTCCCTTTCAACGATCAACAGTCCCGCTGTAATACCGCGCAGATTCTGTGGCACAGAATCCAGCAATGTCGTATCTGCGGGTTTCTCCAGACCCTGTGTGACGGCATCCTTGACCCGCGCGAGATTAACAATGGCCTCGCGCATCACGGCGCTGGCGACGATTTCATAGTCCGTATCGACCGGCTCGGCGTCCTCGTCGCTGGTTTCGAGTTGGGCTTCCGGCGGCCGAATCATGCTGAAGAGCTGCTCATCGAGATGATCCTCTACCCGCAGCAAGGCGGCGGCCATTTCCATCAACATGCCCTCTTCTACCTGCTCGCCGTTGTCTATGACTTCCGCGAGATTCTGTCGTTTCGACTCGATTTCTTCGCGCAGCTCCCCGAGGCCGAGAACCCCCATCGTGTCCCCGATTTTCTTGAGCAATTCGATTTGCGGGCCGAGTTCCTCCGCGTGCTCCATACCCGTTCGCACATAAATATCCAGCACGTCCTTAACGCGGGCGAGATCATCTCGGATCGCCTGTGCAACCGTATGCATGAGTTTGGCGCTCGGTGCCGCCAGGCTCTCACGCACCATCTCGACCTGGTCATCCGCCGGGATCAGGTTCGACAAATTGAAAGCGGCCCGGATCGCCGTCACGCGCGGTCCATCGCTCGCTGCACGCGCAATGTAATAGAGAAGATTATTGATGAGTTCGGTCGGCGGTTGTTCGGCAAATTTTGTCTCGCCGACGGTCAGCAGACGTTTCATCTCCCGGTCGACCTGACCCATGAGACGCTTCAAGGAGACGCTGGTCTCGAGCCCGCCGGTTATCAAAGCCTCTACGATTCCACCGATGACCCACCAGAGCTGATGAACCTCCAAAGTCGTCGCGGCGTGTTCGAGACGCTCGGCGATCTTGGCAATCTGTTCCAGACTGCGCCCGGATTCCGCGCTCTTGATCCAGCCGAGCAATGCAAGCTGAAACACTGGCCGAAGTTCCCGGCAAAGCTTTGCGATATCCTCGCCGCTGATTTTACGGCTCTGAACATGTGCTTTCTGTTGGGCCGGTGAACTGATGTTCAACAACAAAAGGGTGCTCTCCGAGAGCAACGGCTTGCCGCGGGCCGCGCGCAAATCGTTGAGCAGCGGCAACAGGACCAGCGGGATGTCCTGGCCACCATTGATAATGCGCTCTACATACGCGGGAAGCTGGATCGCGGCGCGACTCAGTGCCTCCATGGCCTCTTCCGAGCCGCTGTCTTTGTGCCGCAACTTGCTGAGATAACGGCAAGTACTTTCCATTTCTTCTGTCAGAAGACCGGCGCCGTGTGTCTCCGTTATTTTCAGCACGCCGATTGCCGTGTGGAGCAAAATCAGGCAACGCTCGAGCGACTGAGGCCCCTTTTCACCTTCGGCATATTGCTCCAACGACAAGCGGACGTCACTGAAAGTGACGGCGAGCTCTTCGCCGACTATCTGCAGCGATTCAGAAACGAGATTTTGCATTCTTGGTGCGACCGACCCGGGAATTCAAATCCTTTCAAGCAGTCTCCCGATCTGCCAACTGGACTTCATCCGCCTCCAGTGTGACCGACTGCTCCACTATGTTTTCATCCAATTCGGCCTCGTCGCGTTGGGCCTGCAGACCGACCTCTAATTCCGCCGCCGGTAGCCGGAATCCGGCGACCGACCTTCGAAGTTGTGCGGCCAATTCCGCAAGTTTGCTAATCGACTGAGTCGTCGCGTTCATTCCGGCCGCAGTTTGCGTGTTGATCTCCTGCAGCCCGTCCATATTGCGCGTAACGATCGCCCCAGCGCTCACCTGCTGCTTCGCCGCTCCGGAGATATTCTGCACCAGGGTCGCAATCTGATTCGAGACCTGCTCGATTTCCTCCAATGCTGCCCCGGCGTTTTCGGCCAGCAATGCGCCGCCGACGACGTCTGTCGTACTTCTCTCCATTGATACGACGGCTTCGTTGGTATCGGTCTGAATAGTTCGCACGAGCACCTCGATTTGCTTGGTCGCTTTGGCCGAGCGTTCGGCCAGTCGTTGCACCTCGTCGGCAACAACTGCAAATCCGCGACCGGCCTCGCCGGCCATGGACGCCTGTATGGATGCGTTCAACGCAAGGATGTTGGTCTGATCCGCGATATCGTTAATAAGCTCGACGATGTCACCTATTTCCTGAGAACTCTCGCCGAGCCGCTTTATTCTCTTCGCCGTTTCCTGAATCGTTTCGCGAATGGTGTTCATGCCTTCGATCGTTCGTCGCACTGCATCGCCCCCCTTGTGGGCCACATCGACAGAATAGCGCGCAACATCCGATGAGCGCTCGGCATTACCGGAAATTTCCTCACTCGCTACCGTCATGCTATGAATCGCCTGAGATGCGGCCGCGATCTGCGCCGACTGCGCCTCCCCAGCCTCAGCAAGCTGATGCGCCGTGGCATCAGTTTGCCTGACTGCGCCATCGACCATGATGGCGCTTCCATTGACCGTCGTAACAAGTTCGCGCAGCGCTTCGATCGCGTAATTGATCGAGTCGGCGATCGCGCCGGTAATATCTTCGCCTACCGTCGCCTTAACGGTCAGGTCGCCGTCGGCCAGGTTACTCAGTTCATCGAGCAGGCGCATGATCGCGTTCTGGTTCCGGTCCGACTGTTCGGCCTGTCGTTCCACTACGCGACGCATATCGGAGGAACGATAAAAGGTCCAGCCCATCAAAAAAATGATCAACATGACCAGGCCGAGCAATCCGGCCAGGGCGTTGCGCTGCCCCTCCCCGCCCGAAATCGCGATCATTCCGGACGCCATGGCCTCATCGGGGGCGAGTTGAACCGCAAATACGTCCAGTTGTTTTCGGGACTGCGCAATAACCCCAAGCTGATCGGACAACTCGATGACGCTTTTTACAGTAGCGCTTATTTTCGCAATCGTCGCCGCCATCGCGGCCAGCACGTCCCCGGTTTCGGTCTGCGCGACTGCCCGCAAACCCAGTTCCGGGTCGCCATCACGCAGCCCCGCAGCAATCTGAGCCAGCGCGAGGTCGGCCTCGAGCATCTGCAGGATCAGGACCCCCGGATCTCCCGAGCCTACCGCAAGGCCTTGTATATCGCCGCGCAGGCTCCTGCCGAGCAGGCTCAACCGCTGCAACTGCGCTGTCAGCACAGCCTGACTCTGTACGGTATTCAGTTCCTCAAACTCGTTGGAACGCGCCTCGAGTTCCGGAAGCAACGCCGCCATTTCATTCGCGGCCAGGGTGATCGTTTCCCGCGCAGCACGGCCATTTAATACCGTATCGATGACCTGTTTCAAACCGCGGATGGCGCCGAACTTGTCGGGCGACAATCCGTTCAGGTCGGTTGACCGAAGCCGCCTGCCTGCATCCGTGAGTTCGTCAAACGCGAATGCGGAACCTTCATTCAACGCGTTGCGCGCGGAGAGAATCGCCGCCTGAGCGGTAAGCAGCGTCCCTAATTCAGTAGCGACGGACCCGGTGATCTGATCGACGTATTTATCGATCTCCGGAACCCTGAACATCAGCGCCAGAACACCAAGCAAAATTAGCAGCGCCAACGCTCCGACGACAGGCATGTATTTTGCTCCACGTGCTTTCTTCGTCATGCTTCGCGCCCTATATTCGAATTACCGGCGGTCGGCTCCGGAATGAGTACCGGCATTTATTCCGCCGCGTTCCTGAATTCATCGCTGCTCAACAACCGTTTCATGCTGAACACCGGCCAGGTCTCCTGACCTCTCTCGTATGCGCCATCCAGATACCGGTCACATCGTGCTACGGTCTGCGGCGCATCCGAATTGAACTCCTGATCCAGAAAGCGCCGGAAACCGAATACCGCATCCACGATGACGCCGGCCGACAACTCACTGCTGTCGGCGACGAGCACGCGCGATTCGCGCGTGTCACCTTTCGTACCGCCGCCGAGAAACGCCTTCAGATCGACGATCGGTAACAGGTGTCCGCGCACATTGGCCAGACCTCGAACCCAGGGCTTGGCGCCAGGCACCCTAGTAATGGCCTGCGGCACGATCATGATTTCCCTGATATCGTCGCGTGCCACGATAAATTGCTCGTCCGCTATTCTAAAACCGACCCCCACCCATTCGCTGACATCGGCCGCATCGCCGGCCGTTCCGGTCAACGCTACCCTGCCGCGCCTTTCGAGTTCCTGCAATAGTTCAAATGGGCGCTTCCTCAGCGATCGCAAGTCGGTGCCGGCCGCGACGCCCATCAGTCCAGTGTCGCCTTGACCGCCGCAACCAGCGCTTTGTCATTAACGGGCTTCATCAAATAATCGACGGCACCCTGACGCAAGCCCCAGACCCGATCGGTCTCCTGATCCTTGGTCGTAATCATGACGACGGGAATCTTGGCTGTCGACGGATTCTTCGACAGTTGCCGTGTCGCTTGGAACCCGTTCATGCCGGGCATCACGACGTCCATCAGAATCACATCCGGATGCGCGGACTCCGCGATCGAAATCGCTTCCTCGCCGTTGCTCGCAAGGACCGTGTCATACCCATGCTTTTTCAGCACGCTGGAGATGACGTGCTGTTCCGTGGGTGAATCGTCAACAATTAACACGAGCGCCATTGCGATATCCCCGGCTGTCAGTTCGAGACCTGATTGGCGATGGCCCCCAGCAGTTCGTCCTTGGTAAACGGTTTCGTCAAATATTGCTCGGACCCGACGATTCTCCCTCTCGCACGATCGAACAGACCATCCTTACTCGACAACATGATGACCGGAATGTCCTTGAAGTTCTTGTTGTGTTTGATCAGTGAACAGGTCTGGTAGCCATCGAGCCGCGGCATCATGATGTCCACAAAAATCACATCCGGTCGATTGTCTGCGATCTTGGACAGCGCGTCGAAACCATCGACCGCCGTGTACACCTCGCAACCTTCTTTGCTTAGCAAGGTCTCGGCCGTCCGTCTAATCGTCTTGCTATCGTCGATGACCAAGATCTTCAGTCCTGCTAAATTCCGCGCTCCGTCAGAAACCACCGGTATCTCAGTCGGTTGAGACATCTTCAGCCTTTTAACATAATGTATTCAGGATGCCCACGGCGCCAGTGATGCGCGATACACGAATCCAGTCGTCTGCCGATCAATGGCTTCGCTCCCAACAACCCCAATCCCCTAACTTAACGATGATACCCGGCTATAGGTGATATTTCAGCACGTCTGCGACAGAATTGAGGCCCGGACCGGCGGGTCCGGAAGTGACTTTGGCGGCGGGTTTTAAATAAAAGAAAGTGGTGACAGCATGAGCAATTTCAGCCTCGGCGTCGTAATGGATCCGATCGACACCATTGTGCCGGCCAAAGACAGCACGCTGGCCATGTTGCTGGCGGCACAGGAACGCGGATACGAGATCCTGTATTTCGAACAGGCCGACTTACGGATCTCCGATGGTGAACCATGGGGCACAGGCCGGCCGCTGCAGGTCAGAGACAGCGCCGACGACTGGCACGAATTTGGCGATCTCGTCGATATCTGTCTCGGCGAACTCGATGTCATCCTCATGCGAAAGGATCCGCCCTTCGACACCGAATATATTTATTCGACCTATATCCTGGAGCGCGCCGAGCTGGCCGGGGCGCTGATCGTCAACCGGCCCGCGAGCCTGCGCGATATCAATGAGAAGGTGTTTACGGCCTGGTTCGCCGATTGCTGTCCCGAAACCCTCGTCACACGCTCGATAGAGCAAATGCGCAGCTTCATGCGGACCCATGGGAAAATCGTCGTGAAACCACTGGACAGCATGGGCGGCCATTCCATATTTGTCATCGACGAGACCGACAACAATGCCAATGTCGTTTTCGAAACGCTGACCGACTATGGCGCTCGGTCAGCCATGGCTCAGCGTTATATTCCCGAGATCACCGCCGGCGACAAGCGCATCCTGCTCGTGGACGGTGAACCGGCACCTTCGGTACTCGCGCGGATACCGTTGGCGGGCGACAACCGCGGCAACTTCGTCGCCGGTGCGCGGGCAGAGGTCCGCCCCTTGACTGAGCAGGATCGCCGGATCTGCGATCGGGTCGGGCCGATACTGAAGGACCGCGGCATAATATTCGCGGGTCTCGACATCATCGGCGACTATCTGACGGAGATCAACGTCACGAGCCCGACCGGAATCCGCGAGCTCGTGAAACTGGCCGATATCGACATGGCGGCCAAACTCATGAACGCTATCGAAGCCAGGGTCGGTACGGGACGAGCCCGGCGCTAAGCCCCATGTTCCGCCTTGTTTCGGCGCTGCTGCTCGCGAGTTGCGTGCTGTGCGGATGCCAGCCGGCGGCACCGCCGCACACCAACAGTCGGACCATCGTCGCGCTCGGCACGCTGATCACGGTCGAAATCGAGGGTGTCGGAGAGCCCCTTGCGAGGCAGGCGCTGGACCGCGTGGAACGCTATTTCCACACCATCCATCGTGAATGGTATGCGTTCGGCGACGGCGAACTCGGCCGCATTAACCAGGCCTTGTCTAACGCGGAGCCTGCGATCATGTCCGCGCAGCTCGCGGACCTGACCCGCCGCAGCCTCGCATTACGGGAACTCAGTGAAGGCCTTTTCGATCCAACCATCGGCATGCTCGTGGAACTCTGGGGGTTTGCGGACACAAACGTTGCGCCCGGCGCACCACCGGACGAGACAGCCATCCGCAACTGGCAGGCGACCCGCGCGACGAATACCGGCATCGAGCTGAACGGCCGTGCAATTCGTGCCCGCAGACCGATCAAGCTCACATTCGGAGCAGTGGCCAAAGGCACGGCGCTGAATGAAGCGATCGATCTGCTGCGGGAATTCGGCATTGCAAACGCAATCATCGAAGCCGGCGGAGACCTGAAAGTCATGGGCCGGCGCGGCAACCGCCCATGGCGAATCGGCATTCGTGATCCGCACTCGACAGGCCTGCTCGGTACCGTCGACCTCGAGTCCGGGGAAGCCATCGTAACATCGGGAAATTATGAGCGCTCTTTCGAGCACGAGGGACAAAAGTACCACCACTTGCTGGACCCGCGAACCGGTCGACCGGTCACGCATACGGCCAGCGTGACCGTCATTCACCAAAACGCGGAACTGGCGGACGCCGCCGCGACAGCGCTCATGGTTGCTGGAGCGCAGCGATTCAAGCGGGTAGCCGCCCGCATGGGCGTCAGCGCGGCGCTGCTGGTAACAGCTGACGGTGACATAATAATGACGCCGGCACTGGCCGAACGAATCCGTGAACCCGCACGATCCCGCTGAACCGGGGTGCGTATAATGTAAGCCGATCCACCTGGAAATTTGCGTCCGAAGATCATGAAGTTTTCGCTGTCGCCGGTCTGTAGTCATGCCACGCCATAGCCATCAGGGCCCGGGCAGTCTGGTCAATCCCCGACTGATTATCCCGCCTTCCCCGGAATTCTCGAAAGACCGGTTGTCGTCGACCCTGTTCCTGGCCGGATTGTTTCACGGCGTGATCCTGCTCGGCGTGACATTCTCGGCCGACAGCCTCGCGCCGGAAACGGCCGCCACCTCTCTCGAGGTCGTCCTCATTACCAACGACTACGAGGACCGGCTGCCACCCGAGGATGCCGAGTTGCTGGCCCAGCAAAATATGGTCGGCGCCGGCAATACCGAAGAACCCCTCATGCTCAGGACGGCGCTGAATCAGATCCTCGAAACCGGAGAGATCGGACTGGAGGAAGTCGGCACCCCGGAACCACGTCGTCAAGGCAAGTATGTGCAGCAACAACGTCCCACGATCGTGGCGAGATCAATCAGCAGCCAAGTCGGGATTCCAGAAAATTTTTCGGTAGACCCGAGCGGAACGGAGCGCCAGCAGAAAACGCTACCGGGCGAGTCGCATGCGATCGAGATCATCAATAAGCCCGAGGCCGAAACGCTGATCAGCGATTTTCGGCCACGCGAACTGATTATCAGCGCGAATACGCGGGAGGCACGCATTGCCGCCTATCTGGGGCGATGGAAGAACAAAGTCGAACGCGTCGGTACCCTGAATTTTCCAAACGTCGCACGCAGTAAAGGCTTGATGACCTTCCCGACGCTCGAGGTGGCCATCAACGCCACGGGTGAATTGCGGGAAGTCATCATCCGAAATTCATCCGGCGACCCCAGTATCGATCGCGCGGCCATGGAGATCGTGAATATGGCGGCGCCGTTCGATCAATTCCCGGATTTTTTGCGCAGCGAATACGAAGTCCTGCGTTTCGCCTACGAATGGCGATTCACGGGGGGCTACGCATCATCCATCACCATCAAGACAGCCCAGGCTTTGTAGGATATAGACTTATCGCAGATCCACACACACGTCTGACCGGACATTTGCTGATTGCCATGCCATCCATGATGGATCCTAATTTCCATCGAACGGTCACCTACATATGCGAGCATACCGAGAACGGCGCACTCGGAATTGTCATCAACAGGCCTCTCGATATGGTTCTCAGCGAGATATTCAAAAAACTCTCGCTCGGCGAGGTGAGTCCGGAAATGGCAGGCAACCCGGTCCTGCGCGGCGGGCCCGTACAAATGGAGCGTGGCTTCGTCATTCACGAGTCCCCCACGGCCTGGGAGACGACTGCGCCAGTCGCAAATTCGGTTCAGGTGACGACCTCGCGAGATATTCTATCCGCAATGGCGACCGGCGGCGGGCCGAAACGTGCCTTGATCGCCCTCGGTTATGCGGGCTGGGGCGCCAACCAGCTTGATGCCGAGATCGTCGCCAATAGCTGGCTTAGCGTGCCGGCATCGGCGGACATTCTTTTTGAAACCCCTTTTGAAGAGCGGTGGCATGAAGCCGCCGCATTGCTGGGCATAGACGTCGCGACAATCAGCTCGGAAGCGGGCCACGCCTGACTCCAGCCGGTACGTCAGCGCCCGCTGTTTAAGTTGGAGAGGGATACGGGGACATCGAACAGGAATAGCGCCCTGGCGTTCGATTACGGCGAACGGCGCATCGGCGTGGCATTTGCCAATCGCACGACCGAAACAGCGACGGCCCTGACGACCTTGCAGGCCCGCGACGGGCATCCGGTTCCCCAGGAGCTCCAATCTCTGATAGATGAGTGGCAACCAGACGCCCTCGTCGTTGGCGTGCCTTATAATCTGGACGGAAGCGATTCGCCAATGACGTCACGCGCCATGGATTTCGGCAAAGCGCTCGGGGAAAAGCATGGGCTCCCCGTTGAAACGGTGGATGAACGCTTGACGTCGGAGGAAGCGAGCATGATGCTTCGGGAGCAACGCCGCACCGGCGCAAGGCGCCGCAAAGTGCATCGCGAGGATATCGACAGCCTGGCGGCACGGTTGATCGCCGAGACCTGGTTACGCAATCAATGAAGCAGGCCATAACCATTAATAAGGACCCTCGGGACATGAATCGAGAATCGAGTCTTTGCCTGCAGCTCACCGAGGCCGGCGAACTTCGGCATTTACTGACTCTGGAAGGACTCGATCGCAGCATCATCGAGAATCTGCTTGACCGGTCCGAGGAATACCGTCATCCAATCGGCTCGGTCCCGGCGCGCGATACCTGTTTGGCGGGGCGCACGGTCGCGAATCTGTTCTTCGAGGCGAGTACCCGCACCCGAGCGTCTTTCGAGCTGGCGGCCAAACGCATGAGCGCCGATGTGTTGAACCTGGATGTCAACACGTCTTCCCGCATCAAGGGTGAAAGCATTCTCGATACGATCTATACGCTGCAGGCCATGCAGGCCGACATTTTCGTGATTCGCGACGCCTCAGCCGGCGTCCCGGCGTTGATCGCCGAGCATGTACAACCGCATATCAGTATATTGAATGCTGGCGAAGCCGATATCTCCCACCCGACGCAGGGACTTCTGGATTTGTTGACGATCAGGCAGCACAAGGGTGGCTTCGAAGGCCTCGTCGTCACGATCATCGGCGACATTAAGCACTCACGAGTAGCCCGGTCGGCCGCGCAGGGGCTGCGCACAATGGGCACGACCGATCTGCGCTTGGCCACGCCGCCCGGGCTCGCGCCGGACCCGTTGCATTATCCGGGCGCCGTCATCACCGAGGATGTCGACGCGGCGATCGAGGGTGCGGACGTCGTCATGGCACTGCGCATTCAGCGTGAGAGAATCGAAAACAACCCAAGGCTGCCCGACAAGAATAAATACCTCGAGATATACGGGGTGACCGAGAAACGACTGCAGCTCGCGCGGCCTGACGCCATCGTCATGCATCCGGGCCCGATGAACCGCGACGTGGAAATCGTCGGGTCGGTCGCCGATGGCCCGCAGTCCGTTATCACGGAGCAGGTGGCCAACGGTCTCGCGGTTCGGATGGCAATACTCGCCACGATTTCGGAGCCAAGAGCGAATTCATGAAGCAAGGCCATCGGAGCACGATCTGCGCTGAGAACGCGGAGGTCTTGCAGCACTTGGCGCATCCCGCAAATCAGTTCATTTTGCGTCTGCAGGCCGCAAATTGCGCTAGCCGCGCCGCGCCGGGAAGTTTCGTCCACCTGCAATGCGACGTCGACATCCAGATGCGCCGGCCGCTGTCGATCATGCGCGCCGATGCGGAATCCGGCTGGATCGAGGTGCTCTATAAGCCGATCGGTGCCGGTCTGAGCGCACTGGCGAAGGCATCGCCCGGCGAACACCTCAGCATTCTGGGCCCTATCGGCAATGGCTTCGATCCCGATCCCGAGCGCCCCATCGCCGCGCTCATTGGTGGCGGCGTGGGCATTCCGCCGTTGATTTTTCTCGCCGAACGCCTGTGCGATGACGCCGGCCATGAGTTTAAGCCGGTCGCATTTTTCGGTTCGGAAATTCCTTTTCCGTTCGATCTTCGTGACAGCACGATAAAGCTCGACGCCGGCCCCAAAGCACCTGCGACCGCGATCGGCCTGCTCGAGGACTGGAAAATTCCATCCCGCCTCGCCAGCGCGGCCGGAATCGAAGGGTGTTATCGCGGCTTCGTAACCGACCTCGCGCGCGAATGGCTAACCGGCCTCGGCGGCCGAACGCTTGCGCAGGTCACCCTCTACGCCTGTGGTCCCGAACCGATGCTACGCGCGGCAGCCGACCTGGCGCGCGAGTTCGGCGTGCCGGCTCAGCTGTGTCTCGAAGAGTTTATGGCTTGCGGAGTGGGCGGCTGCGCGGGCTGTACCGTGCTCGTGCAAACCGCAACAGGTCCGGCCATGCGGCGAGTCTGCGTAGACGGTCCCGTGTTCGCCGGGAGCAGTGTCTATCCAGCTGGCTCGCCAGTGAATTAACCGAAGTGGATACTGGATTCCAGATTGGCGCGCGAATCGGCGTTGGCCAGGGCTTCGTCCATCGTGACCTTGCCGTCCTGATATAGCTTGAGCAAAGCTTGGTCGAACGTCTGCATACCCTGCTCCGTGCTTTCGTAAAAGGACTCCTTGACCTTGGCAATATCCCCGGCCTGAATCAGCTCCGCGATGCGCGGCGTGTTCAGCATGATTTCGACGGCTGCGGACCGGTCGCCGTTGATGCCGCGGACCAGTCGCTGAGCAATGATGGCGCGCAGATATTGCGACAAATCCATATACACCTGCGAATGCTGGTCCTCCGGAAACATGTTGATAACGCGATCCAGGGTTTCGGGACAATTGTTCGAATGCAGTGTCGCAATCGCCAGGTGACCCGTTCCCGCCAGATCGATAGTGGCCTGCATCGTCTCCCGGTCGCGTATCTCGCCGATGAGAATCACATCCGGCGCCTCACGCATCGCGCTTTTGAGCGCCCGGGCATAAGATTTCGTGTCTGAGCCGACTTCACGCTGATTGATGATCGATTTCTTGTTCGTGTGCAGAAATTCGATCGGGTCTTCAATGGTAAGAATGTGCGATGAGGTTTTAATATTCCGGTAATTAATCATGGCAGCCAGCGACGTCGACTTGCCACAGCCCGTCGAGCCGACCATGAGAATGAGGCCACGCCGAAACATCACCAGTTCTTTCATGATCGGTGGCATGCCGAGTTTATCCAGTGTCGGCATATCCAATCCGATAAAACGCATGACCATCCCGATAGTGCCGCGCTGGTGAAATACATTGATGCGAAAACGGCCGAGACCTGGTTTCGAAATTGCGAAGTCGATTTCGAGTTCGCGGATGAATTCCTCCATCTGCTCCTCGTCCATAACTTCCATGGCCGCTTGGCGAACCATCTTAGGGGTGAGTTCCAGCTTATTGACCGGCATGATCTTGCCGTCGATCTTGACCTTGACCGGTGCATAACAGGTCAGGAACAAGTCCGATGCCTGTTTCTCAATCATGAGATTAAATAATGGCTCGACATTCATACTGATTTATTTATCGTCATTTAGATGTTGGTATCCGGGGGTCATTAACGCAGCAGATTTTCTTCCTGCTCGTTATCCATGAGACTCAGACTGCTGCTGCCCTCCGCACTGATGTCTCTTTCGCGTTTGCTCTGCAACTTGATGCGCAGGCGCAACTCGTTCTTCGAGTCCGCGTTCCGTATCGCATCCTCATAGCTTATCTTTTCATTCTCATACAAATCGAAGAGATCCTGATCGAAGGTCTTCATGCCCATGCGGTTGGACTTGGCCATGACCTCTTTGATTTTCATAACGTCGCCCTTGAGAATAAGATCGGCGATAAGCGGCGATCGCAGCAAGATTTCCATCGATGCAATCCGCCCGCCACCGACCCGCGGTATCAGCCGCTGGGAGATCATGGCCTGAATGTTTAGGGACATGTCCATGAGCAACTGGCCCCGCTTCTCTTCCGGGAAAAAGTTGATGACTCGATCCAACGCCTGGTTGGCATTGTTGGCGTGCATCGTCGCGAGACAAAGGTGTCCGGTCTCGGCGAACTGTATACCGTATTCCATCGTCTCACGCTCACGAATTTCGCCGATCATGATGACGTCGGGCGCCTGACGTAGCGTATTCTTTAATGCTGCGAACCACGACTCGGTATCGACGCCGACCTCACGCTGGGTAATCACGCAGCTCCGGTGCGGGTGAACATACTCGATCGGGTCTTCGATCGTGACGATGTGGCCGCGCGAATTTTCGTTGCGGTGGCCAACCATGGCGGCCAGTGTCGTCGACTTACCCGAACCGGTGGCGCCGACCAGGATGACCAGGCCGCGCTTGGTCATCGCAATATCCTGCAGGATCGAGGGCAGCTCGAGATCCTCGACCGTAGGTATTTTGGTAATGATCTGCCTGAGCACAGCACCGACCGAGCCCTGCTGAATGAAAGCGCTGACGCGGAAGCGACCAATCCCCTGCGGGGAGATCGCGAAATTACACTCCTTCGTCGCATCGAAGTCCCTGGCTTGCTTGTCATTCATGATGGCCCGCACGATGATCGCGCTCTGTTCCGAGGTCAGGGGCTGCTCGGCGACACGGTGTATTTCACCGTCTATCTTGATCGCTGGCGGGAATCCCGCGGTAATGAACAGGTCAGACCCGTCTTTTGCGACCATTTTCTTGAGTAGGCCTTGCATTAATCGTGTTGCTTGGTCGCGTTCCATACGTCTTGTCCTCGTGGGCCCCGTCGCCAGGTGCCGAACCTAAAAGCTGTCCTTGTTGGCGGCTTTGAACCGGGCCTCTTCCTTGTTGATGATGCCCTTGTCCAGTAGCTCCTGCAGGTTCTGATCCAGGGTTATCATGCCGGTTGCCTGGCCGGTCTGAATCGCCGAATACATTTGCGCGATCTTGCCTTCACGGATCAAGTTCCGAATGCCTGGGGTGCCAATCATGATCTCGTGCGCCGCGACGCGCCCGCCGCCGCCTCGCTTGAGCAATGTCTGCGAGATCACGGCGCGCAATGATTCCGAAAGCATCGACCGAACCATTTCTTTTTCCGCAGCCGGAAAAACGTCGACGACACGGTCGATCGTCTTCGCCGCCGAACTCGTATGTAACGTGCCGAAAACCAGGTGCCCGGTCTCGGCCGCAGTCAGCGCGAGACGAATCGTCTCGAGGTCGCGCATCTCGCCGACCAGGATGACGTCGGGATCCTCACGCAAGGCCGATCGCAATGCTTCCGCGAATCCGAGCGTATCCCGATGCACCTCGCGCTGATTGATCAGGGAACGCTTACATTCGTGCACAAACTCGATCGGATCCTCGATTGTCAGGATATGATCCGGCTTGTTGTCATTCACGTAGTCGACCATCGCGGCCAGCGTCGTCGACTTGCCCGATCCGGTCGGGCCCGTCACGAGCACGAGACCGCGCGGGTACATGGCGATGTCCTTAAAAATAGCCGGCGCCATGAGATCGTCGAGAGTCAGAATTTCGGACGGGATGGTCCTGAATACGGCGGCCGCGCCGCGGGCCTGGTTGAAGGCATTGACGCGAAAGCGCGCGAGCTTCGGAATCTCGAACGAGAAGTCGGTTTCGAAGAATTCTTCGTAATCCTTCCGCTGCCGGTCGTTCATGATGTCGTATATCATGCTGTGCACGTCTTTGTGCGTCAGGGAGGGCATGTTGATGCGTTTGACGTCACCGTCGACACGGATCATCGGCGGCACGCCTGAAGACAGGTGCAGGTCGGAGGCGTTGTTCTTCACTGAAAACGTCAGTAATTGAGCGATATCAACGGCCATTTTTCTACCTAAATCAAAGACTTAACCGCCTTATGACAAAGTGTGATTTGCCATAAGCGAAATCTCGTTGGAACCTAAGTATAGCCACCCAGAAAATTGGGATAGTGACGCGAATCACGGAACAACTAGCCGATTTAGAAGGAAGAATTCGATCTGCCGCGGCCGCCGCCGGGCGCGATGTCACGTCCATACGCATTCTGGCCGTGAGCAAGAAACACCCGCCTGCAACCGTGCAGGAGGCTCTCGAAGCCGGTTTAAGGGATTTCGGTGAAAATTTCGTCCAGGAGGCACTGCCGAAAATCGCCGCCGTGCGGGGTGATCCAGTCTGGCATTTCATCGGCGGAATACAGTCGAACAAAACACGTCCTGTTGCCGAACATTTTGACTGGGTGCATACGCTCACGAGCCGCAGAATCGCAGAGCGGTTGTCTGAGCACCGGCTTTTGGAAAAAGGCGATCTGCAAGTCTGTATACAGGTCAGGCCACTCGCCTCCGGTGACCAGGGGAGGGGCAGAGGCGGCATGCCGGCCGATGAGGTGCCCGAACTCGCCGATCTGATCGATGACCTGCCGCGATTGAAACTGCGCGGACTCATGATGATGCCACTGCCCGAGCAATCGTCGGCAGAGATTCGGCATGAATATGCCCGCACGCGAAAAATGCTGGCTCAGTTACGGGCGGCAGGGCACGATGTGGGCACGCTGTCCATGGGCATGTCGAGCGATCTCGACGCCGCGATAATGGAAGGCAGTACACTATTACGTATCGGCACGGCGCTATTTGGATCCAGGCATGAGTGACGGAAACCTGCATATCGGTTTTATAGGCGGCGGCAATATGGCGCGGGCCATCATCGGCGGCCTGCTGGAGGCGGGTCATGACCCGGGCTGCCTGTCTGTCGCGGAACCCGACGCCCGGCAGCATGACAAGCTGCGGGCACTGCACGACGAACTGCACATCAGGCACAGCAATGCCGAGGTGGCCGAGCTCGCCGAGACACTCGTGCGCGCCGTCAAGCCGCAGATCCTGGCGACCGTGCTGACCGATCTCCGACAAGTTTCCAGACCCGCCGGTCAGGTCGTCGTTTCGATCGCGGCCGGCATCTCGCTGAGCACCCTGGAGGTTGCGCTGACCGCGAGCCAGCCGATCGTGCGCATCATGCCGAACCAGCCGGCGCTGGTCGGCGCCGGCATGTCCGTTCTGATCGGCAATGCGACGGTCGGTGGCACGGAACGCGAACGGGCCCAGCGTGTGGCCGAAGCGATTGGGCAGTCGGTCTGGATCGAGGACGAAAGCTTGATGGATGCCGTCACCGCGGTTTCCGGCAGCGGCCCGGCCTATTTTTACCTGCTCATGGAAATAATGGAGAGCTGCGCGCGGGAAATGGGGCTGCCGGAAAAACTTGCGGCAACGCTGACCCGTCAGACGGCCCTCGGCGCGGGTCGTGTCGCGGTCGAATCGGCGCTCGATCTCCGGTCCCTGCGCGAGAGCGTCACATCAAAAGGCGGCACGACGGCCGCCGCGATCGAGGTTCTCGAGGATGCTCGGATTCGTGATATCTTCGCTCGGGCATTGGAAGCGGCGCGGGACCGTTCCACGGAACTCGGCACACCAGGTGAGATGGCCGGACATTCAGAGAAAGAATAGGACATTAATCTGCTTCGGATAAGTTGATGGACTACTATGCGCAACGCCCTGATTTTTATCCTCAGAACGCTTCTAGACCTGTATGTCACTGCATTCGTACTGCGCCTGATACTGCAGTGGGTCCGGGCCGATTTTCGCAATCCACTGACGCAATTTATCGTCCGTGTGACCAATCCACTCGTCATTCCGCTTCGACGCATAATCCCGGCGATTGGCGGTCTCGATACGGCCACCTTGATCGTCGTGCTGTTGCTGGAACTGCTGATGACGCTCGCCCTGATCAACGTGGCCTGCCTCGGCGATCCGAGTATCAGTCAGATAATTTTGTTGATTTTGCTCCGGCTCGTTTACCTGACGCTCCGAATTTATCTGTTCATTATCCTGATCTACGTGATTTTGAGTTGGGTCAGTCCCGGTTCCTACAATCCCGCCGCGAACCTGCTGGCGTCGGTCGCCGAACCAGTCCTGAAGCCTTTGCGCCGCTTTATCCCTTCGATTGGAGGGCTGGACTTGTCGCCCCTGTTCGCACTCATCGGCATCCAGGCACTGACGATGGTCTTGCCTATCGGTCAAGCTATGCAGGGACTCGTTTGCACATCTGTCGGGCAACTGTTTTGAGTCCTTGGCAACCAATGGGCTATAGTTTTGGGCTATAGTTTCAAGGGCTTCGGTATCGAAGGGGGCATATGATGAAAATATCGATAATATTCATGACGACCCTGGCGACTTCCTGCATCCTCTACGGTTGCGGGCAGGATGCAACTCAGCGGGCCGCTACCACCGCACTGACTGCAGAGGAAGCAAACGTTTCTTCGAAGACATTCGGAGATTATGAACTGCATTTCAACGCCATCTCAACGGACCAGCTGCAGCCCGACATCGCCCGCGCATATAACATCGCGCGCAGTAAAAACCGCGCCATGCTGACCTTGTCTATTCTGAAATCCACCGATAGCCTTACAGGCACCTCTGTAGCCGGTACCGTCAATGCTAAGGCTGCGAACCTGACCGGCCAGCTGAAAGACCTGACCCTGAGACAGATCCGGGACGGTGACGCAATTTATTATGTCGGCGATGTCTCCGTTGCTAATCGCGAAACCCTGATTTTCGACATCGAGGCCACGCCCGAAAACGAAACACATAAAATGACCGTACGCTTTTCACGTCAGTTTTTTACAAATTGAACCTGCCCGGCTGAACCTTTCCGACTAAACTAGTCGTCCGCCACAGAAATCGACTCCAAGACGCGTTGTTTCAAACGAATGACGTCACTACGGTAGATGTACAGCAACTCGGCAATTTTGCCGATCATGTAATCCTCATATTTATCCAGATCCTGATCGGCCAGGGCAATCCGCCAAAGCATTTCTATGACCGCTTCCTTTTCCGCGTAGCTCATTTTCGCGTGCAACGCTCTCGTGAATTCGTGTAGTGAAACGGAATCCTCGACGCGCTTCTCAGCGACATGCAACAACTCTGCCGCTGCGTCGTCAGATAAATCGAACCGTCGGGCCAGCTGTTTCTGCATCTCGCGGAACTCCACCTCCTTGTGGTCATAGTCCGCCCGCGCAATCTCGACCAACAGGACTGCGACCGAGAGTTGCATGACATCCTGCACCGGAACCGTATCGACAGGCTCGCTCGTGCGCCTCAACCAATTCCGGAACTTGCGGATCATGCGTTACCCCATTGTGCGTCCAGATGAGATACGACAGTTTCCCTGAGCAATGTCAGATTGCCGTGAAAAAAATGTCCAACATCTGGAAGCACGATAAGGTCGGGTCCCGGCTTGAGGGCGTTGACCCACTCGACCACTTCGTCGCAGATGACGACCTCATCCGCGGCGCCCTGGAGGATTAGCCACGGACAATCGGGCTGTTCGTCATTCAAAAACACGCCGAGTCCGGTCACGGCCGGCGCAACCGTCACGAGTTGTACGGGCCGCGCGGTCAACGCAGCGCGGCAGGCCACCATGCCGCCAAAAGAGAAGCCGAGCAGGCACAGATCCGCACCGTCGTATCGATTTCGCGCCCACTCGACTACGGCGAGCGTATCTTCTATTTCGCCGACACCATCGGCATAGTGACCCTCGCTCGCGCCGACACCGCGAAAGTTGAATCGCACGGCCGGGATCCCGAGATCATTCATGGCGCGGGACAGTGTATACACGACCTTATTCAGCATCGTGCCCTGGAACCGAGGATGCGGGTGGCACAGAACAGCGACCAGCGATCGCCGGAATTCTTTCGGTTCCTCGAGCAGAGCCTCCAGCTGGCCAGCCGGGCTCGCGATATTCAGCGCCTCTTTGACAGGCTTTCCATTTCCCACGACGCGTCGTTCTACGTTCCTTTCATCGGTTTTGCCAAGCCCTCGCGATTCGGGCACTTGCACCTGGCAGCCGGGCAAGGTTATATCATTGTGACTCTGGTAATCGAGTCTCTCATGAATAAGTTCATCGAAGGCGAAAACACTTTCGGCGCACGCAACTATGCGCCGCTCCCCGTCGTACTGACGCGCGGTGAAGGTTGCCATGTCTGGGACACCGACGGTAATCGATATCTCGACATGATGAGCGCGTATTCGGCCGTGAGCCACGGGCACGCCCATCCGAAACTGGTGCAGGTCATGCGCGCGCAATCCGGAAGACTCAGTGTCGTATCGCGCGCTTTCTATACGGACCAACTCGCGCCGTTCCTCGAGAAAGCCTGCGGACTCGCGCGCATGGACAGGGCCCTGCCGATGAATACGGGCGTGGAAGCCATCGAAACGGCGCTCAAGGCCGCACGCAGATGGGCGTATGAGGTCAAGGGCATTGCGGACGATGCGGCAGAGATCATCGTCTGCCGCGGCAACTTTCACGGTCGGACGATCGCGGCCGTCGCGATGTCATCCGAAACACAGTATCGAAGGCATTTCGGGCCCTTCCCGCCCGGCTTTCGCAGCATCGATTATGCTGATGTCCAGGCCCTCGAAGCCGCCATTAATCCGAACACGGCCGCTTTTGTGGTGGAACCGATTCAGGGCGAGGGCGGAATCAATGTACCGCCGAATGGCTACCTCGCGGCCTGCGAGACTATCTGCCGCAATAACAACGTCTTGCTGATCTGTGACGAGATCCAGACGGGTCTCGGGCGAACGGGCAAGTTCCTGGCGGGTGAACACGATGACGTGCACCCGGACATTGTCGTCCTCGGCAAGGCGCTCGGCGGCGGCCTGTACCCGGTGTCGTTGATGCTCGCCCGCCGGGAGATTGTGGATCTTTTCGAACCCGGCGATCACGGCAGCACCTTCGGCGGCAATCCGCTGGCTGCGGCCATAGGACTCGCGGCCCTGAACGTCCTGATCGACGAAAAGCTCATCGAAAACAGCGAAGCCATGGGCCGGCGCCTGAACAAGGGCCTGCGCGAACTCGCATCGCCACTCATCAAGGAAGTACGTGGCAAGGGTCTGCTGATCGGAATGGAAATCGATTCACAGGGGCCCGATGCACGGACCGTCTGTGAACGGCTAATGGAGCACGGTATCTTGACCAAAGAAACTCATGAAACGGTCGTACGCATCGCACCACCGCTGATCATCGACCGGGGTACCGTCGATTGGGCAATTGAAACAATCGGCAAAACGCTAAAAGGACTGACTGATTGAACCTCTCAAGCGAGGAAAACCAAAGGTTACGTCCTCGAAGAAACACGGCTCGTCGGCACATCATAGTCTAAACCCGGGCCTGAATCCTGCCCCCCGGTAATCAGAGGGATATTCGAAATCAGTTCCCGGACTCATCCTTCGGTTTAAGATCCAGCGCAGCCGAGTTAATGCAATAACGCTGGCCGGTTGGCTGCGGTCCGTCCGGAAACACGTGCCCGAGGTGCGAACCGCAGTTGCGACACTGCACCTCCTCGCGCACTACGCCGTGACTTTGGTCGGTCACGTTGCGCACGCGGTCTGCCTCGACCGGCGACCAGAAGCTCGGCCAGCCGGTACCAGAATCGAATTTCGTATCGGAATCGAACAGTGGCGCGTCGCAAACAACGCAGACGTACATTCCGCGGGCCTTGCAATCATGATACTGCCCGGAAAAAGCCCGTTCGGTGCCATTTTCCTGGGTGATATGAAACTGCTCCAGCGTCAAACGATCGCGCAACGCCTGTTCGGAAGCATCTTTTTCCCCCGGCATGATTTCGCTCCATATTCCCGCTCCGGCTTCGGGACATCACTCATTATGCATCCGAGCTAAAATGAATAACATCACCGCAGAGAGAAGACCATCTTGCCAGCCGTTACCGTCCGTTCGCTGACTAAATATCTTGGCGATTCACTGGTTCTCGACGACGTTTCCGTCGAGATTCCAAGCGGCGCGACGACGGCGATCCTCGGCGAAAGCGGTTGCGGCAAAACAACGCTGCTGCGCCATATCAATGGCCTGCTAACGCCGGACGAGGGCACCGTTGAAGTATTCGGGAAGCCGATCGACTATGCGTGCCTTTCCGAGCTGCGGCTCCGTATGGGTTATGCCGTCCAGTCCGTCGGCCTGTTCCCACACCTTAAGGTCAGCGAGAATCTTTCGCTCATGGCGCGTTTGTCTGGCTGGCAAGCCGAGAGGATTAGGGCCCGTCACGACGAACTCATGCGATCGATGCAACTGCGCGCTGAATTGCTGGACCGCTATCCCCATGAATTGTCAGGCGGCCAACGTCAACGCGTCGGCATTTGCCGGGCGATGATGCTCGCACCGGACCTGCTTCTGCTTGACGAACCGTTCTCGGGCGTCGATTCGATTACGCGAAAGTTAATACACGCCGAATTCCTGACCCTGCTGAAACACGAGCCCGCGACGACACTACTCGTCACGCACGATGTTCGCGAAGCCGTCCGTCTCGCGTCGCGGCTCGTCATTATGGACAGGGGGCGCATTGTGCAACAGGGTACGGTGCGAGCGGTAATAAACAATCCGCGGACCGAAAGCATCGCGCAATTGTTTCGTGAGCAAATGCAGGACTATGGCAATGGCCCGCGGTTATAAAACAGCGGGTTGCCTGATCGTGCTGACCGCCTGCGTCGCGTATGCCGATGTCGAGCCTGTCGTCGTCGGCAGTAAGAACTTCACCGAGAGTTACCTGTTAGCCGAAATCACGGCGCAATCACTCGAGGGTGCCGGGTTTGAAGTCGTGCGACAGTTCGGCCTCGCGGGTACCAAGATATGTTACGAGGCTTTGCGAGCCGGCGAGATCGATATCTACATCGAGTACACCGGGACGATCCGGCAAGTCATCCTGCAAAGCGCGGCAAGTGATATCGAGGCCGCGCTCGAGCCGGAAGGCATCAGGATGCTTCCGTCGCTCGGATTCAACAATACCTATGCGTTAGCGATCACAGAACGGTTTGCGGCCCAATACGCCATTGAGAAGATCTCGGATCTCGTGAGCCACGCCGGCATACGGGCCAGTTTCAGCCACGAATTTCTGAACCGCGCGGACGGTTGGCCCGGACTTGCCCACAGGTACGGACTGGCTTTCGACACGACCGGTATCGAACACGGGCTCGCTTACCAGGCATTGAGCCGCGGCCAGATCGATATTACGGACGCCTACTCGACCGACGGAGAACTGACACGTTACGCTCTGCGCATTCTCGACGATGACCTCGCCTTTTTCCCGACGTACCTGGCCGTACCCCTGGTCCGAAGTGAAATGGACCCGCAAGCAATCGACGTTGTCGCACAGCTCGGCGGCTTGTTAACCGATGACATGATGCGTGAACTCAATGCGCAGGTTGTCGTTGGAAGACGGGCTATTCCGGAAGTCGCGCGTGATTTCCTCGCGAAATCCGTTCATGCAACCACGGCAGCACCGGTCCGAGGGCCTGTCGCCCGGGGGTGGTCGGCGAATCTGGCGCGCAATATACGCCGCCATCTGGAGCTGACGTTGATCGCGCTCGTCCTTGCCTGCATAGCCGGCATTGCGCTCGCGGTCCTCGTGTACCGTTCCGCAACCTGGTCGCGGAGTGTCATTTACATCGCTGGCCTGTTTCAGACGGTCCCGTCCATCGCGCTGCTGGCGCTCATGATTCCGATACTCGGCGTCGGCGTGGTACCGGCCATCACGGCATTGTTCCTGTATTCCCTGTTGCCGATCGTGCGCAGCGCCGTTACGGCTTTGACAACCGTGGATCCGCTCTACAAAGAGGTCGCAATGGCGATGGGCCTGACACGAGCTCAGCAGCTACGTTACGTGTTGATGCCACTCTCCGCGCCGCACATACTCGCCGGTATACGCACGGCCGCGGTAATCAGCATCGGTACGGCAACACTGGCCGCTTTTATCGGCGCGGGGGGGCTCGGTGAACCGATAGTGACAGGACTCGCGCTAAATGATACTGATCTGATATTGCAGGGCGCGATTCCCGCTGCGTTACTTGCGATCGGCACGGAGCTTGCGTTCTCGGGGCTTGAGCGTACGTTGATCCCGGCGCATCTGAGGGCACACTAGTCGCCCGATTCGACCAATAGGCGATTGAGTCTCTGCACGTAACCGCCCGGATCAGCGAGTTGCCGGCCTTCGGAAAGACTGGCCTGGTCGAACAGAACGCGGGTCAGGTCTTCGAAGCGCTGTTCGTCATCCTCTTTTTCGAGACGCCTGATCAGAGGATGATCGACATTGATCTCGAAGATCGGCTTGCTATCGGGCACGGTCTGGCCGGCGGCTTCCATTATGCGTCGCATCTGCACGCCCATGTCGTACTCGCCGAGAGCCAGACAGGCAGGAGAATCCGTCAGTCTGTCGGTCAAGCGTACTGCCTCGACTTCATCGTTCAATTGCGCGCGCACGCGATCGAGAAACGCCTTGTGCTCACCATCATCATGCTTGCCCTTGTCCTTCTGGTCGTCGTCCATGGCAGCGGCGGTATCGCCGAGATCGAGTTCACCTCGCCGAATGTCACGAAAAGTCATGCCCTCGTACTCACCAAGATGCCCCATGAACCACTCATCGATGGTGTCACCGAGCAACAACACCTCAATGCCTTTCTTCCTGAACACTTCGAGATGCGGACTCGAGCGCGCCGCCTTGAATCTGTCGGCCGTGATGAAATAGATTTTGGACTGACCTTCCTGCTTGCGTGCCACGTAATCGGCCAGCGACTGATCCTGAAGCGCCTCGCCGGCATGCGTCGTCGCAAACCGGAGTAGTTCCACGATTTTTTCCCTGTTTGCCGGGTCCTCGCCTGCCCCCTCCTTGATTACATTGCCGAATTCGTTCCAGAAGACCTGGTATTTTTCCGGATCGTTCTTGGCAAGCCTGGCAAGCATTTCGAGTACCCGTTTCGTCAAAGCACTCCGGATAGCCTCGACGATCGTGTCCTGCTGAAGAAGTTCGCGCGATACATTGAGAGACAGGTCATTCGAGTCGACGATTCCACGCACGAACCGCAGATACAACGGCAGAAACTGCTCCGCATCGTCCATGATGAAGACGCGCTGTACGTAGAGCTTCAGGCCGCGCGGCGATTCACGGTTCCAGAGGTCGAACGAGGCATGGCTCGGCAGGTATAAGAGACTCGTGTATTCACGCTTCCCTTCGACCCGATTATGACTCCAAAGCATGGGCTCCTGGAAGTCATGCACGATGTGTTTATAGAACTCCTTGTATTCCTCGTCGGAAATCTCGCTGCGCGGTCGGGCCCACAAAGCCGTCGCGGTATTGATTTTCTCGGTCTCGGTCGCTGCATCATCGCCTGCCTTATCTTCGTCTGACTTGTCTGCCGCCTGCGCCGCGGACGGCTTGACCATGACGATCGGAAAAGCGATGTGGTCGGAATACTTGCGAATCAGGTCGCGCAGGCGAAACTCGCTGGCGAACTCGCTCGCGTCCTCCTTGAGATGCAGCAGAATTTGGGTCCCGCGTTCCAGCCTTTCGATAGTCTCGACGGTAAATTCTCCCTGCCCGTCTGAAGACCAGTGGACGCCCTCTTCCGCCGGCAGTCCCGCACGCCGCGTGGAGACCTCAATGCGATCAGCGACAATGAACGCGGAGTAGAAGCCGACACCAAACCGTCCAATCAAATTTGCATCCTTGCGTACGTCGCCCGACATTGCCTTCAGGAAGTCCGCCGTCCCGGACCGCGCAATCGTGCCGAGTTGCTGCACGGTCTCGTCACGGCTCATGCCGATGCCATTGTCGATGACGCTGAGGGTCCGGGCCTCGGCATCGAAATCGATCCGGATCTCGAGTTCCGGCTGATTTTCGAGCAAAGACTCATCGGCAATGGCCTCAAACCGCAGCCTATCGGCAGCGTCGGACGCATTGGAGACGAGCTCGCGCAGGAAAATCTCCCGATTGCTGTACAGGGAGTTAATCATCAAGTGGAGGAGCTGCTTGACCTCGGCCTGAAATCCGTGTGTTTCGCTTGCAGTGGCAGTACTCATAATGTTCGAACTTATAGATCTTCTAACTGATGGGAATCATAGGTATTTGCGGCACCTCGCGGACGTAAACGCGTGCCGCCGCATCCACCCGTGGCGCGATTCAAGGATTTATGGGGATGCGGGGCCTGGATTTCAAGCCCCGAAATACCACTGCCGAGGGATTCTGGGGCTGCGCAGTGGCGGATTTCAGGCTGGCGGGGTCCGGGGGGGCGCCCGGTACCTATACGCCGAGTGCTGCGACGAGCAGTGCGGCCTGGATCGTGATTCGATGATGGCCCGCACTGACGACCCACAAGGCGAAGAAATAGCTATCGAGCGTATCCAGAATCTTTGGAAATCGTTCCATCCAGGTTCCGCTCAGCCCGAGGAATTGGAATTAACGACGTATAATTTGGGGCGCCGGTTGACCTTTTTTGCTTCTATGGATTCTTCATCCATCGCAGTCATTCCACGCACTCCGGCCAGCGCTCTTTCGATCCAGGTTCGCCTGCAAATAGTGTCTTCGTTGGCAAAATACCAGTCGCTACGTTTTCTATTGGACATAGTCGTCTTTAACCCAAAGGATCAAGATAAAAAAGTTTTGGTGTCGATTACCGTGACCTTATTGGTCTTCCGGACCCCAGTCGCGTCGAACCTTATCCGACCAGTTGCGGTATCCCTTCCAGGTATACAGGCCGGGATCCAACGGTGCACGTCGCTGTGCCGGGGCCTGAACGCGGGTCAGCCAGCGGCGATAAGCCTCCCAACCACCGACGTCCTTCGCGTCGGCAGCAACCAATCCCTTGTTGCGTCGATCACGAATCTTGGATTCGTGGTCTTGTCGATCGTTTCCATCGGAAAATTTTTCCGCGTATACAGGCGTATGTGTTTTATATTTTTGCTCGCTCATCGAATCTTGCCTAAGCTGTAATCAGTGCCTACAGCTTACGAACACGATTCGATAATCGCCATGAACTACATCACAGGCACATTCATTTAACTTATTGATTATGCTTAGACTTCAGGGCTTTTTAACAAAAGCCGCTACACGATTACACGATAACAAGGCTGATAACTTTCCTGTGCTAAACGCATTCTTCCCTGGCTGACGAAAGATGTGAGCAACTGGTCCATGCCCGCCATGATTTTTTTATCGCCACGTATGTTAAATGGCCCATGCGCCTCAATCGCTCGAATACCGTACTCCTTGACATTGCCGACCACCAAGCCGGAAAACGCTCGCCGCAAATTGGAAGCCAGCCTGTGGGGCTCCTGATTCTTGTTTAGTTCCAGGGCCGCCATGCTTTCATGCGTGGCCCTGAACGGCCTTTGAAAATCTTCCTCGATCGTCAACTGCCAGTTAAAATAATAGGCGTCTCTCTGGTGCTGACGCACTTCTTTGACCTTGCGAATATATTCAGCTGTTTTCGTCGCGACGTCGGCCGGGTCGCCGATCTCGATCTGATAAAACTGTTGCGCGTCCGTGCCGAGCGTGACGCCCACAAAGTTGTCAATCTGTTTGAAGTAGTCAACGGATGCAGCCGGGCCGGTCATGATGACGGGCACTTCTACATGGCTGTTGTCCGGGTGCATCAGGATACCGAGAAGATAGAGCAACTCCTCGGCTGTCCCGACGCCGCCCGGAAAAATCACGATGGCATGGGCAATACGCACGAACGCCTCGAGCCGCTTTTCCATGTCGGGCATGATGACGAGTTGGTTGACGATCGGATTCGGTGATTCTGCCGCGATGATTTCCGGCTCGGTCAGCCCGATGTATCGGCCGTCCCGGATACGCTGTTTCGCATGCCCGATGGTCGCGCCTTTCATCGGCCCCTTCATGGCACCGGATCCACAACCCGTGCAGATATTCAGCTTACGCAGCCCGAGCTGGTAACCGACCTCCTTGGTGTATTCGTATTCCTCGCGCTGAATCGCGTGACCGCCCCAGCAGACGACGAGATTCGGATCCGCCGGCAATCTGAATATCCCGGCATTTCGCAATATGTGAAAAATGGCGTTGGTGATTCCATCGCTGCTGTCGAAATCGAGCCGCCGGCCGGCCCCGACTTCGCTGCCCACGAGTACGACATCGCGGACCACGGCAAAGAGCAATTCCCGAACGCCGCGTATCATTTCTCCGTCGACGAAAGCATCAGCAGGCGCATTGGACAGGGCGAGTTTTATGCCCCGCTCCTGTTGAATGATTTGCACATCGAAGTCAGCATACCGCTCGAGGATCGCGCGGGGGTCGTCCGTCCAGTCACCGATATTCAGAACAGCCAGCGCGCAGCGGCGCAGGATCTCGTGCTGATCCCCCTCCCCGGCGCTGCGCAGGCGGTCCACCTCATGCTGTGACAGTACCTCGAGGCTGGCCTCGGGCATGACCTCGATAACGGTTGCATCCCGTGGCACGGATATTTTCGTCGAAATTGCCATCAGGGCTGGATCTTTATCGGGGTATTGCTACGGGTCATGAGCCATAAATCAACCATATCCGAATTTGATACGGCGATACATCCATCTGTCCAATCAGTAATAGGGTAGTACTCATCCGGATGCGAAGGCACGTTCGGCTGACCGTGAATCATAATCTGTCCTCCGGGAGAAACACCGCTGAGCCTGGCTCGGCGGGTGTCGCCGACATTCGGATAGGAAATCTTAATCGACAGAAAAAAATCACTGGCCGGATTGCGTTCCGTGAGCATGTAGCTCCCCTCCGGCGTCCGAAAATCTCCCTCCTCGAATTTGTCACCCTTCGGCTGAAGACCCAAAGTGATGTCCATGGTCCTGATCACCTGATCGTCATTCAGGAGGTACAACTTTCTCTCCGACTTTTTAATGAGCACGCGATCCGCGAACTCGTGAGCGGTGGCCACGACCGGGGACGCCGCGCAAAGCAGCGCGACCAGCGCCGCGACCATGCAGATCCCCCGTCCCAAGCGGTGCTGCTCACCTCGGCTAGGCTGCATCCGCGAATTCGGGCGCCGGGGCACCGGGGCCGTCCACCTTCTCTATCCGGGGGAATACGATCTCCATACCGTACTGGACGCGATTCAGATCCAGATCAGGATTATATTGACGCAGCAACCAGATCGGCACCTTGTAACGTCGCAGGGTCAGAATATAAAGTGACTCGCCGCGACGCAGGCGATGAATCGTCGTATCCGTAATCCGATAACGCGTGAAGAAAGCTTCCTGGAGTTCGCGATGATACCGAATTCGCCGCGCCGTAAATTTATTCCGATTTACGGTCGAAAAATCAAGCTTCAGCCGCTGGCCTATCACGACAGGTCGACGGAAAGAATAGCCGTTCAGGTCACGCAATCGCTGCGTGCGAATTTCCAGCCAGTCAGCGTAATGGCCGAGCGTCTCCGCGGCTTGCACTTCGACCCTGCCGTCGGCGGCAACGTCATAATCGCTCGGGTCCGCCAGCAATGTAACCGGCTCAGCCGGTTCGGCCGGTTTTCCGACCATGTCGGTTTCGTCCATTTCGGCAGGCTCGTCCGCCACGGCCATTGGTTGGGACATGGGCTCCATGCGGTCTGCGAACGCGAGGATCGCAAGTTCAATAGTGCCCGCCACTGGCCGGACGACCGTGCCGGCTGAGGTTTGCTGCGGCACTTCCACCGGCGTGCTATCAAGCACGGCCGCTTCTTCAGTTGCTTCGGCCGGATTAGCCTCGTCTGCGACCGGCTCGTTGACTCGAGCCATCAATTGCAGCTGTTGCCCGGGATAGATTTGGTTCCGGTTCGAAAGGGCGTTGAACATTAAAACTTCGTCGACTTGCATGCCGGCGCGCTGCGCGATCACGCCCACGGTATCGCCACGTTGCACGACATAGGTGACCGTGCCCTTTGGAATGGCGGCCATAGAAGCCATCCCGCGATACGGCAGATTCAGAGTCTGACCGATCCGGATTCGATGGCGGCTTTTCAGGTTGTTCAACGCCATGAGTTCGGAGACCGTCGTGCCGTAGCGGGCCGCGATGACCGACAGGCTGTCGCCGCGCTCGACCCGGTGTTGCAGGTCGGGCGTCTGCGAAACGAAATGCTGGTCCGCCGGTATCGCGGCCAGCAACGCTTCCGACGAGAAGCCGGGGCCCGTCACCGGTACTCTCAACGGGAATCCGCGCGGCACGAATTTTGTGCCGCTCCAGACGGACCTCAGCAGTGCCGGGTTGTGATCCTGAAGCGTCGCATGGGATATGCCGAACGCATTCGCCAGCGTATCCACGGCGATATAATCCGGCATCGTCACCACAATCTCGGGCCGCGGCCGAGCCTTTTCGAGCGTGCCGAAGTGAATTTCGGCATTCTGTTCGACCTCGTGTGCGGCCAGCAACGCCACGTAGAAGTTGCGCGAGGCGAACCCGAAAGATCGCCCGTCGTAGGTGCGCAGGATAACCTCGATGTCATCGGTTCCCGTGCGCCTGACCGCGCGGCGCATGCCCGCTACGCCGTGATTGTAGGCGGTAATCGCCAGCGGCCAGGATTTCAGGATTGAATAATTGTATTGCAGGAGACGGGCGGCGGCGGCGCTGGACAGAAATGGATCGCGCCGCTCATCCACGACGTGATCGATTTGCATGTATCTGCGGCCGGTAGAGCGTGTGAACTGCCATAAACCCGACGCGCCGGCGTAGGACCGGGCCTCCGGATTAAAGGATGATTCGACGTGCGGCAGCGACGCGAGGCTCGCCGGCACGCCCGCCTCGCTCAGCTGGGCCCGAATGTATTCCTGCCAGAGGCCGGACCGGATATAGCCTTCGCGAAATCGATCGGCTAAACCCTGTTGAAACCGGACCCGTTGGGCGGCCTTCGCCAGTTCTTCGTCGCTGACGTCGGCGGGCCAAAGCGACAGCACGCGACGCTCCTCGAACGTCAGCCCTTGCCGGTTGCCTTCGGCCAGGTGCCCGAGAACACGCCGGTAGCGCTTGCGCGCGCGGTCCGAGATCCGGCGGCGCTGTTTCGCACTTGAGTTCAGCGACAGATCGATTTTTTCGTAGACGATGCCAAGATTGCGGTTATCATGAATCAGCGCCTGCTGGCTCGTGACGTCGACGAATACCCTGTGCCAGAAAGCGATATCTGGCTCGAGACCGGCCGGCCGCGGCAGCGAATCCGCCGACAGCGGAGCGGCCCAGAAAACAAGTAATAAAGCTATCGGCGATCGCCCCATGCGCATGGAATTCGGTACGTCCTTGTGTCGAAAACTCGTAACAGCGAAGCGCGTGTTTACCGGGCCGTTGAGCCGGCCAGATCCCCATGGTAAACACACTGCGCACAGCCCGTGAAGGTCCCAAGTCCTATATCTGATAAAGGAAACCTGCTACTGTTTCTGGGAAATCTACTGAAATTTCTGCGATTTCGGGTCGCTTCCTTCAAACACAAGTTAACTGCTCAGGCAGGCGCGAATCAAGTGGAAAACTCGCAGGATGCCCCGTTCTCGACGCAGGGGGCCCACTGATTAACGATAATAACGCCAACAACCAGACGGATTCCGGAGAAATTCCCCTCTATCGGTTCTGGCAGCCGCAATACTGGCCCCTCTGGGCGGCCTTAATCGTGCTCCGCGTTCTCGTCGTGCTGCCGTATCGGCTCCAGATGAAGCTCGGCCGCGGGCTCGGCAGGGTCGCGATGAAATTCCTGCGCGAACGTCAAAGAATTGCCACCGTCAATTTGCGGATCTGCTTCCCGGAACTCGGTGATGCCGAAATCCAGGCACTCGTCACAAAGCACTTCGAATCATTGGGGATGAGTGTTTTCGAACTGGCGATGGCCTGGTGGCTCAGCACAAAGAAAATCGAAAAACTGATACACCTCGAAGGCATCGAGAATATAACCGGCCCTTTGCACGAGGGCCGGGGCGTCGTGTTGCTGAGCGGCCATTTCGCATCCATCGAATTTCCCGGTCGCCTTCTGGCCCACAACCTCAAGTCCCCGGCAGCGATGTATCAGCCCATGCACAACCCCATGGTCGATCAGATCATCAGGCGCGGCCGACGCGGCACTAATGTGGCCCTGATTCCAAAGAACGACATCCGCCAGATGATTCGCACCCTCAGGAACGGGCAAATGGTCTGGTAAGCGCCCGACCAGAGTTACAGCGGTAAATACAGCGAACTCGTGCCGTTCTTCAGCGAGCCCGCGATGACGAACGCAGCGCTGACGCACATCGCACGAATCAGCAAGGCCTGCATCGTACTCGCCGTGCCGCGGCGCCTCGAGAATGGCGGCGGATATTACACCGAGATCGAGCCGGCACTCGAAAATTTTCCGACCGACGATCCGGCTGCCGATGCGTTACGCGTCAACCAGTTACTCGAAGAAAAAATTCGCCTGGCCCCCGAACAATATTACTGGATTCACCGGCGCTTCAAGAATCGACCTGCCCCCTACCCGGACCCATACAATACGGCGACGGACGATCATTGAACACGCGCCTTTAGCGTGCGCCGGTAGCCGTTCAGCAGCCGATTCCAATCCTGATCCTTCAACGCGAAGTCATTGGTCTGACCGATCTTTTGCAACGATCGCCGCAGCCGGTCAAGATTGCGTTCCATCCATGCACCTGCCCCAGGCATAATCCGGCCCCGGTCAAAGTCCAGCAAAAATAAATCATCGTGGTCATCGATCTGAATATTGTGAGCATTGAGATCGGCGTGATAAACGCGGCTACCGTGAAACCGGCCCACGAGTTCGCCGACTCGACGCCATGCGTCGGGTTCCAGCGCGCCGGCAATCCATCGATGCGAAAACGGTACCGTAGACGGAATTCGCACGGTGATCAGGTCGGCTGTATAGACGGCTCCACGGCGAACAAAACACCCGGCGACAGGGCGCGGAACCGGCAGCCCCATCTCGACGAGACGCTCTAGCAACAGCCATTCCCGGAATGGGCGCGTCTGCGAGTCCCCGACCCAAAAATAGGTGTCGTTCAGCCAGCGCCCAACCAGACCGCCGCGATGATAATGGCGTAGCACCCAATCATGCTCGCCCTTCGAGATGAAAAGCGTCTTGCCGCGACCGCCGGAATATTCCGGTGCTACCAGGGCGTCCGGCCATGCATCGGGATCGAACAACGACTCGTCAACCGGGTTGACCAACGCCGAATCGTATACGATCCTGCTTGTTCCAACCGTCGCAAACCGCCTAGCCACTTCGTATGCCTCTATTGCAGGAGCGCCACGACATAGCCCCTCCTTCGACCCTATTGCCGACCCCACCGTCGCAAATATGCATCATTCGACTTTCAGCCATTGGTGATTGTTGCCATACCCTGCCGATCATAAGAACCATCCAGTCTGTATGGCCCGACACGGCAATCACGTGGGTCATCGGTAGCACGGAATATGAGTTGTTAAAGAATATTGAAGATATCGAGTTTATCACTCTGGATAAATCGCGTGGCGTCGCCGGCTATCTCGATCTTCGTCGTCAACTTAATGGACGCCAGTTTCCCATTCTGTTGCATATGCATGCTTCGATGCGTGCCAACATCGCGAGCCTCATGATTCGCGCTGAGGTGCGTCTCGGCTTCGACAAGTCCCGCGCACGTGACAATCAGTGGCTGTTCACGAATAACAGAATTCCGGCCAAATCGCGACAGCATGTCATGGACGGTCTGTTCGGCTTCACCGAAACACTCGGCATTGAAACAAGACAGATACGCTGGGACATCCCGCTATCGGAGATTGACCGGCAGTTCGCCAACGATTTACTGCACGGCAATGACCCTGTGTGTGTCATCAGCCCATGCACGAGCCAGAGATTCCGTAACTACCGGAACTGGCCAGCCGACAGGTTCATCGCCGTCGCCGATCACCTTCAGCGAGAATATGGCGCCCGTGTCATCCTGACCGGCGGTCCAACCGAGCTTGAGCGGAAGTACGGCGTAACGATCGCCTCCGGCGTGCGATGTCCGGTCACGAATCTCATCGGGAAAACGTCGCTGCAGCAACTGCTTGCCATCTTCGAGGCCGCGAACCTGTTGATTTGTCCGGACTCGGGCCCGGCCCACATGGCGACCGCGGTCGGCACGCCGGTCATCGGTCTCTACGCGACATCCAACACACTTCGCACGGGCCCTTACCTGAGCCAGCATCTCGTCGTTGATGCCTATCCCGAAGCCGTGCGCCGGGAATTCGGCAAGCCGGTCAGCGCACTGCGATGGGGCGAACGCGTGCGGGACCCGGATGCGATGAAGCTCATCGCCGTGAGCAGCGCCCTGGAGAAAATAACCGCAGTGCTCGGCGCCGGCTCCAAATAACGAACGCGCTAACCGGAACGCTGAGCCGCCAACGCTTCCTGCACACCGGACAGTACGTGGTCCGGCTTGATGTCCCGCAAACAACGCAGGTGCCCGAGCGGACATTCGCGCTCGAAGCACGGGCTACATTCGAGTCCGAGGTAGAAGACCGTCTTGCGATCCGTCAGCGGGGGCGTGAACTGCGCCGAACTCGAGCCGTAAATCGCGACGACATGGGTTCCAGCGGCCGCAGCCACGTGCATGAGTCCGGAATCGTTCGTAACCGCCGCATTCGCCATCGACAGGATATCGACGGTGTCCTCGAGCCGTGTCCGGCCGCAAAGGTTGCGGACCGCATCGCCGGCCTGTCTGCGTATCGCCTCGCCGACGGCATGTTCAGCCTCCGAACCGATGACCCATACGCGCGTCCCGCCCGAGAGGAGTGCGGCCGCGAGTTCAGCAAAATACTCGATGGGCCAGCACTTGGCTGGACCGTAGGCCGCGCCGGGCATGAGCGCGACCGCTGGACCCTCACCGCCGAGCAGCAGTTTCATGCGGAGATCAGCGACGTTCCGTGTATCGACTTCGAGTTCCGGCCACAGTGCGTCGTGCAGCTGGGCACCGCGCGGCAATCCCAGGGCCAGAAAACGCTTGACAGTCTGGTCCAGTACACTCTTGTCCAGCACCCTGACATCGTTGAGCAACCCGAAGCGCATCTCCCCACGGAATCC